>Ga0126342_10015826_pt1 | contig 13187 bp, 4 predicted proteins | sample Cyp1metagenome_FD_92528 | JGI IMG/M metagenome (GOLD analysis project Ga0126342, IMG submission 92528) | Coral microbial communities from Lord Howe Island, Old Settlement Bay, Australia - Cyphastrea 1 metagenome | ecosystem: Host-associated > Invertebrates > Cnidaria > Coral ... | reverse complement strand
TGTTGTACACATTTTTTGACGACTCCTGCAAATACCAGCATTTTCTCTCTTACCCTCAAAAATGACAATTTCAAATTCGTCACCCTTACAAGGGCGCCGAGTCAACCGGTTGCCTTGTTTTTGGATATTTTTGGATTTACCACAGTAGGTGGTCATCAAACATCAAGCATCCCTGCATAGACCCTGCCAGCTGTGGGGATGCACAACAACTTTCCTCTGATGGAGGATCCTTGGGTTCTATATTTGCTCAGGGGATGGTAGCCTGCGATAAATAGCCATATATATATATATTATATTATAGACTTAAAGACTATATATAACGTGTATATATAATTATATAATCAATAAATTTGGTTGCTCAATAACCACAAAAGACACTCACAACTTTTGCAATGCTCACATCGGATTCCAAAAAAAAACAACTTTAGTACCGAGGGTGGGTCCCCGAAAAGGTCATGACGTCCATTGTAATTGATAACCCTCCCGTTAGTCAGGTTGATATCACCCCTGGCCCCAGCACCTGGAAGGCATTGAGCCTCGATTGCCTCAACCAACAAGAATGGGGATACATCAGAAATTAATCCCTTCCCTTCTAGGATAAAGATTCCCCACATGGTGGCTTGTCCAGTGGGAAGATGTGTCAACTTAAATTGAAACACACTCAGGATGATGGTCGCCGTTTCCCATGACGTCTGCCAAAGCACCTTCAAAGCTGGGCAGCCCTGCTTTGGAATGGGAATGGATCAAGATCCAAGAAGCTGCAAGACGATATTCAGATATACCCAGTATCCTTATCCCTGATTGAATTACATAAAATAAATTGCAGTGAATAACACAAACAGATCCGAATCCATCCAAACCATGGGGTGTCTTATGCAGCCAACAAGCCCGCCCTGGCGGCCCTGGCACCCACGAGGAATCAAGCCCAGTAGGGCCGCCGCTGATAGGCTATCAGCCACCTATCAAAAGGTAAGGAACACACCTCGAAAAACAACTCTTAAAACCTCACCACCAACTTTCAGCTATCCGAGTTAGATGTTAGACTGTCAGAAAGCAATTGAGAATTGGAAAGCCTACCCTTCAGGTAATCAAACGCATAAATGGAGGTTTACAGCTTGAAAAATCAGGGAAAGTCAGCTATAAATAGGGTATGTTCAACTGCTGATGCCGGAGGGTAACTCCACGCAGGTTCCCCTGCACCTGAATCAGCTGCTCTGGAGAGAGGCCATTTAGGATCTCCACCTGTCATCGAATCTGAGCAGAGTTCACAAATGGGTATGTCTGGAAATGGGGTATATTCCCAATTATAGCCATTTAATAGGGATAATGATCAGCAAAACCATTGGGTACAATGGGGTACACTATTTTCAGACACACAAATCTTGTGTCGTCCCTACTGGTTGAGCAGGGGATTTCCCGGGATATCTGTGATAAGTCCCCTTCATCCACCCGCCAGGGTTGAGCAGCCACTTCCACGATGTCTTCGGCCAAGGCACTGCGTGTTGAACGCTCTCATCCGAACTCATGGGGTCTGCGGACCAACGGGATCGCTGTAACTGCACTGAGTGGCCGATTGGTCACCCAAATATTTTCTGGTTGCTCCATTTTACGGCTTGGTTGGTAGCATTTGGTCGTGGAAACCAGTCACTCCATGTCAAAAATTAGGCCCCGTTTCGCCATTCACAGAAACACTTTGAAGATTTGAAGGCTAATTCAATCTACTTCATGGCCATCAAATTGCTGAAGCCTAACAGACAGCGCAAATGGCTTCATAGCAGTGGAGCCATACGTCCAGAAGCGTCGCCACGGAGCCGACAAGTCGCGATGGGTTTGTCCATTGAGAAGTTGAGCTGGTAGATGATCCAAGATATACGGATGGTTTGGGATGAACATGAAAATGTTTCTTGAAAGCATCAAGTATGGGAAACTGATGTCTGGCTTGTGGTTTCGACTGGTCTTACAAATGCGCTTGTATGTTGGGCAACCGGGCAAGCGGCAATCCACATGGGGATGGAAAAGGGGTAAAATTAACCTGTAAACGACATTTAAAAAAATGTGAAAGGATCACTGCCCCACTTACCAACCTCCCCTTTGCAATCCGACACCTTTTTCAAAACCTCTGTGCCACCCTTATGATACCCTACACGTAGGACCTTATGTCAACACAGTTTAGTCCTGCAATAGAGGCTACCAGGTACCAATCTTTTTAAGTTCTCGCTCAACTGGGTAACACCTCCCACTTTTCTCTCATCAACGGGGCTCTAGGACTCCCGGATCTCAAGGGAAAAGCCCTTCAGCTGCGCAGGTCTTCAACAAGTGCTGCTGACCTCAGCTGAATTCGGCTGAAGTCCGGCCCATGGCGGGAACCCCGGGGTGCCGCACGAAAGCCGCCCTTCAAATGAACAAGGCCGGGGGAGCCACCCTCACCTTGGTGGCTGGGGGTTGTGAACTGCTGGAAAATGCTGGTGCCAAGGGAAATAGATGCCATATGATGCCATGATTCATGTCCTAGTTGGGGATACCAAGCCACTATAAGACACTTGCAACGTGTTTACAACGTCAGGGATCATACAGGTGGAGATGGGGATTGCCAGTTGATCTCGATGGATTCAGAATGCAACCTTCAAGCTGACTGAGAATATGAAACATATGTGATAGATACCCTAGCAATGTAGTTGTTCTCGTTCATATCCAATGATGTGTCGGTGCCCCCCTAGCTATAAGTTGGATTTCGACCCCAATGATCCGTTATATCTATGATCAGCATATGATCACCATAAACCCAACAGTTAATCTTACATCATCTTATATCTTACCATCTGGTTATTTAACATAGCCATGGACAGATCCACCATTTTTAAGAACGGTAAACCATCTATTTCTATGGGCCATGGCTTCCATGGCTATGTTAGTCATAACCAGAGGGTAAATCTATAGTTATAAGCCACTTTCACTATGGCACCACCTTGGGAATATTTCCCATTCAGAAGTCCCTGGGGCGTCAGACTGGAGGTGCCTTCTGGGAACAAAGGCGTGGTGCACAAGGACCTTGGTCGTCCATGGGAAGTCCACACGGAACGACATGGAGGTTTAGTTCGTTGCTACTGGGAACATCATCGAGCTATAGTTCGGGGGATTTTCATGGATTTTCCAGCAAACCATGTGGCTGATTGCTGGAATGAATTCTTGAAAAGATGTCAGATAGATAGATAGGATGTCAGAATAGATGCCAGATCGAATGTCAGATGGAATGTCGAAGTTTATGCCAGAAAGAACGTCAAATAGAATGTCAGATTAAATATGCCATATATACTTCCAGATGGTATATCAGAAACTATGTTGAGAATAGTGTTTCAGGGTGGGGATCACTCGAAGAATGTAGTTCATGTTATGAGTTGCCAACCAATACTTCTAGAGCTTAAAGTTTTGAGGTCACTATCAACATAGCCAAATTGAGATCTGCTGCCTTGTTTTGGCAGGATCACAACAATGGGTTGCTTCCATTTATGGCAAACAAATAGCTTATAAACTTAAAACGATTTCGCAGTGGCTCAATACCTATATTATATTCTGTATAAACATCTCGAATTTAATACCCAACTATTCTATGCCATTTAAATTCATTTTCTGGTTACATATCGTGGAGAAATTTGCCACAGACACTCTGGTAATTTAACACAGCCATAGAGAATCACCATCAAACTCAATGGATCAAAAAAATCATCCATGGCTTCCATAGCTGTTGAATTGCCAGAGGCTCACTATCACATAGTTATCCTACATAACATCCATTAACTCATAGTAAGTCCCATTAAACGTCCATTAAAAAAACAACAATTGTTTTTGGCTTAAATCCCGACCAGAAACACCGCTGGCGCATCCTCCAGCGACTTGCGAAGGTCTGCCTCGGTCAGCGAGGTCACCCCGAGTTCCAGTGGTTTTAGAAATATTTTCCAGGGTAAGAGTGTATTGAAAAAAAACACAAAACAAACAGTCGTCCAACAACCAACAATGAGGTGGGGATTAAACTGAGAATAGCTGAGAGAAAGCATGAGGAATCATGTTCCACCAGTATTACACCAGGTCAATTGGGCTGCGAATGGGGTTGATGTCTAGCAGTGAAACGTGAACCGATGGGCACGTGAACCGATGGGCACGGGGTAAAGTAGAATTGTGATTCCTCCAAATGATCAGCCAATCTGAGGTGTTGGGTCTTCATTTTACACATCCGATTCAAAACACAAAAAATCCCAAGGAGGGGCTCTGCCTTGAAACAAGTCCAAGGCCATCCAGATGAGCGTCAAAGGATGCGCGAGATAGTAGAGCACAACCTTTTTCCGGGCGTGCCGTGTCCAGACAGAACATCTGCCCATGAGGAATCCCAGCACTCTTGGCAAGAGGGCCATCCGCCAAACGTGAAACGAATCTGCGCATTTTTTTTTGATAAGTGACAAGTGAGGACAGTCAGATTGGGAGTTGCACAGAAAAAATGGAACAATGGTCTTGGGAAAATGAGGTTTAAGTTAAACGGACTTGTATATAAGTAGATAAATTTATCACCTACAGTTTTGAGTAGTTTTGATGGAGAGATAGAGAATAGAACATTTGCAGGTGCTCCATACAAACATGTGCTCGCTTCATAATGCTCCCCCCACCAGGACCTACCTTTTTTCTATTTCATTGACGGTTTCATTGCAAGGTCAACCATTTGCTATCTGTTATCTGCCAAAAAAATAAACACAAACACCCAAAAAAATAACAACAGTAACAATGCATTGGAGAGCCTTCTCCCCTCCCCCCATCCCAAAGTAGGTCTCCCATGTTTTTCTCTTGGTACCCATTCCCTTCCAAAACCCAACCCAAAATAAGTCATCCAAAATGTTTGTATGCTTATTCTTTCTGGTGTGGGGGAGAGGTGGTGAGCTAATGATTAAGCTGGTGGTCGCAGCTTTAATCCAGATTAATCCAAACCAAATCTGATTCATCTGGCCTCTGAGGCATCATGTGTCTATCAAATGCATCCTTCACACACCATAATTAAACAAAAAAATATTGTATATATGCTAAACATGCGCAAGTATTCCTTGGGGATGTGCAATTTCCCTTTTGGCTGTGAGGCCTTTGGGAATGTACAATTCTCCCTGAGATTCTTGGAGAGGAGTACTACATCTTTAAAGGATACACTGCATATTCTGAAACAATACGGTTTCTGTTGTTTAACAAGATTGCAGCTTTAGGTTAAGTATTCAACCTTTGAAGAAAACAGCATCTGTTGAATCTGTTGGAGGGAATGTTGCCATGATACAGAAAGAAAACAGGAATGCTGCACTTTAAAACAAAATACACATTGTAGAGGACTAATGACTAATATCTTTAAAAAAAACTATTCCAACCTTCACAAGGAGATTTTTTCCTGGAAAAAAAATGTGCTAGCTCAAAGGCAGCCACCGGCTTTTTGAGAATTTGTGAGTTTTCTTCCTGTATCCTTTGGAAATTTAGCATGGCTATTTGGTCATATTGTGATGTGATGTTCACAAAGAGGAAACCTGATCCAGAGAAAAAACACTTTCATGTGCAAAAGTGATTACTTCATGACAATGGTCACTATAGGTTTCAAATTGCAGCCAAATCCAAGAAGAAACAGACCTTGGAAAGCAAAATACATCCAGTAGAATGCGTCGACAGACAATGCAAGATTACAGTGGAGAAGTTTAAGTCATGTAGTTCTCAAGCAGAATATTCATCATTTCTTTTGTGTGGCAAAATTCATTTACAACTTGAAATAGATTGTTTTGAAGTCTGGGAAGGCACTATTCTAGTGTTTCCATGTGACTGTGTTGCAGTACTACATCCCAATGAAAGAAGTGAACCATTTTTTGAACAACATAACCCTAATTCAACCTAATTCATCTACAAAGGCTACTTTACTTTCACGGGAAAGGCAACCTTGGAGTCTTAGGATGTGGCAATTCAGGAACTGCAAGAAAACAAAATTTAAGCGGTACCGTACTTGCGTGGTATTGTGTAAATCACACAAACAGCTGGATAATAAAATAATTGTTTTTTGCTTTCCTGCACATACCACAAAAAAGAGCTCAAGGTAGGCCCTGGTGGCACCGTGGTGGGGGGGTTACCATATATATATATATATTATATGCAAATGTAAATGCATACCAGCTTGTGTGGAGAAACCTGGCACTATTTGTTTCACAATCCACAAAGGCCACAGTGCAAGCAATAGGCAGTCGGCGAATCAGTTTTCTTGTCAGGGCCCCCAGATGGCAAGCCACTTGAACTATCCAAGTTTAGCGCCCCTTAACGGCTCGCTCATGCCCTGCAAAAAAAAAACAAAGAACAAAATGAGTGCTGTGCTGTTCCCCCTTTCTTAACGAAGGAATGCTACAAGAGCCCGTGTGCTGTCTTTTTACCTCAGAATGTGTGGGGCCTTCCTGCAATCAATTCTAACCAAGAAGGCCAAGACAAGAAAACAGCATCACCCAATTCAGGTTCATCAATGGTTAAGTGACAACATCTACAGGAAACCATTGTCTTTATACGTCTTTATCATCAATTATTATATGTCCGTACATGTCCTGTATTTCCAGTAGGTTCTCCCTTAAACCCTTCCAAGTCAGCTTCAGAAGCACTTTCAGGCGGAAAAAAAACACCCCTCCATGCTTCAAGGTGCTAGGCTGACCAGCTGGCTGGCTGAGGGGACTGCTGCAGGTCTTGTGCTGTTTTGTTCAAAGAATTGGTGTGCTCAAACATGACCATTAAAAAAGAATCCAGTTGCGCACGCTAATTCTCATAGGTGAATCATAGTTATTATATCATGAGAACGTGTATATATATATATATGTATGATTTGTGAGATGATCGAAGGAAGTTTAGAAGTCAAACTTCCGACAATATGGACAGATGAAAAGCAGAGCAGGGAAGAGGCAGAGAGAAGAGGAGAGTAGAAGAGAGAAGATCAGAGAAGAGAAAGAGTCAGAAGAAAGAAGATGCAGATGCGAGAAAAGGTAGGAAAGTCGCAACACACTGTGTTTTTCCAATGATTTGGGGCTCCGGAGGGTCGAAAAGTAGGCTCGCTAAAGCGGCGGGTGCGGAGCCAGCTGGCCAGATGAGATATGAAAAATTGCACGCCGTTGTGGCGCGAAGCACGTTTGCAAGTCAAAATGTACAAAACACCTGGGTCTTGGAGCACTTTTGGAAGTTGCGATGTCGAAAAAGTACACGCCCTTGTGGCGCGAAGCACATTTGCAAGTCAAAATGTGCAAAGCACACCAGGTGCGGACCACTTTTGGCAGTTGAGATGTCGAAAAAGTGCACGCAGTTGTGGCGCGAAGCACATTTGCAAGTCAAAATGTACAAAGCACCTCAGCCTCGGACCACTTTTGGAAGTTGAGATGTCGAAAAAGTGCACGCCGTTGTGGCGCGAAGCACATTTCGAATCGAAGCCAACATGTTAAAAACACCAGGGTTTCGGACCGCTTTTGGAGGTTAAGATGTCGCTTCGCTTCACTACACTACATTACACTACACTCCACTACACTGCACTGCACTACACTACATTACACAACACTACAACTACAACTACACAAATACACTCCACTACACTCCACTACACTCCACTACACTACACTCCACTACACTCCACTACACTAAATCACACTACACTACACTACATTACACTACACTACACTCCACTACACTACATTGCACTACACTACACTCCCTTCCACTACACTTCACTACATTACACTACACTACACTCCACTACACTACAACTACACAACTACACTCCACTACAATACACTCCACTACACTAAATCACACTACACTACACTACATTACACTACACTACACTACATTACACTACACTACCTTCCACTACACTTCACTACGTTACACTACACTACGCTCCACCACACTACAACTACAACTACGAATTCACAACTACACTCCACTACACTCCACTCCACTACACTACATTACGCTACACTACATTACACTGAATGACACTGCACCACAGATAGACAGGTCGACAGATAGAGAGCTAGATAGATAGATAGATAGATGGATGGATGGATGGATGGATAGATGGATAAATGTATAGATGGATAGATGGATAGATGGATAGATGGATAGATGGATAGATGGATGGATGGATGGATGGATGGATGGATGGATGGATAGACAGGTAGACACCTAGACAGATAGACAGATGAAAAAGAGAGAGGTAGATTCGAAAGATAAGAAAGAAAGAAAGATAGATAGATAAATAGATCGGTAATTAGATGAAAGAGAGAGAGAGAGATCGATAGATAGATAGATAGATAGATAGATAGATAGATACATAGAAGATAGGTTGGTAGGTGGGTAGATAGTCAGAGAAAGAGAGAGAAAGAGAGGAGACCTCAAGCAGCTTTCGGTCCATCAGTGGATTCGCTCTGCCATCCCTGATTCACAACAACCAATCTCTCCTACAGGTTTCCTATTTTTGAAACTTCCGCCACCGCCTTGTGCGGTACTACTGGTAAACACTATAATAACATAAAATAACATATAATACAATAACAATATAAGTATTGCATTGTATTATGCACGTTATATTATATAACAATTAATATAACTATATTATATGCCAGTGTTTACTTGAACACAAATCATTCGGAAGTGTTCATTGCCGAGCCGCGAAACATCCTGAATCAAACCCGGTGGATCCTGCAGAGACTCGACAGCCAAGCGGGATTTCGCAACGTGCCATCCGCAGCAAGGTCGGGAAACACCACAGCCATGAGCTCTCATTTGGGGTCAATCCGATTGATATCTTAAGATGCATTTAAGGCCAAAAGACATATTTTAGATTCCTTTAGATCATCTGAGCTATTCAAATAGCCAAAGTGACCTTTAAAAAAAACCTTGTGGTTTGGAGTCACTTCCCCTGAAGTCATCACATACTTCAGAGATGAAGTCATCACATTACTTTCACCAAGCTTTGCCCCGTTTGCATCGGGTGTCTGAATCAAGGGTGTCCAGTTTGTTGCTGCGTTATCAGACTTTACCATATCATTTTCTATATTCAAATGTTGCCTTTTTGGGTTATACACTCATAACCCCCTTATTCTGATTCTTATTTTGGTGAAACCCAAATATCATAGTGTATTGCTGGCTTCTTGTTTGTAAATCCGATGATATATCGATGGTTCACCGTTGCCCATGGTTCATCCAGCAGCTGGTGGAGACCGGGACCGCACCATGGTTGCATTGACGCCCCCACCTGGGATCTGCTATAGCAGAATCTATAGTCAGCAGCAAGGTCAAGTGGCTATTGAAATTCTAACCTTCACACCCCAAATTAATATAAGCTTCCCGACATTCAATCATCAGGCCTGGGGGTCATCATGACCATCGCAATTAAGATCATTCAGCCTGGAATCGGTTCGCCATCGTTGCTTTCAGCAACATGATGAACGCCTTTGCCAGAGTGTCATCAAACAGGCTTCATTTGGGCTGATTCCGCCAATCTGGCCATAGCTGGCCATCATGTATGATGAGGTGAGCGCAGCGCTGCTGCAGCGTGCGTGATGATCACTCCAGTCCTGTTTGACTTCACCGACATATAAAACACACACGAAGTCATCGTGTCATGGATGTGCCTTGGCATCCAAACGAGCTATGACAGCTATGAGGAATGTGTGAGATCCATGGAAACCCCTATGATCCCCTATATTGCCCGGTCACCATAGTAAAAACATCAATCACTGTTGGTGACTAGTCACTACAGTAGTCTTGTTCTCGGTTCTGGGACAGTCTAACTATCGCCGGGGCATTGGTTTCTGTGCAATCCAGATCCTTTCACGAGAGCATCTGCTTCCACATCTGATCACTTGTAGCCACTTCCTTGAGAGCCTGTCTAATACTCAAACCAGCGGATTTGACAATTTAATTCTTATGTATATAAGTTTGGCATAAGTATCTCTTCGCGTTAGTTAGCACAATGCTGCATGACAATTTTGAACTATACAGGTGTGTCCAATAATGTCCTTTTGGTAAAAATACAGGGGCCGGTTTGGTTAATCCCATCTATCATTATAGAAACCTGTTGTTATTTCGGGGTTTCTTCAACCCCCCTATTAATCAACCAACCAATGGGAAAAGGACATCTATGGAAACAGCTTTATAGTTAATGGCCAAATTAATGGTGATTAGTGGTGATTAATGGATGATTGTTCATTAATGATGGTGATTAATAGTGATTAATAGTTTTTTAATATGTGATTTATGGTTCATAATGACTGATAATAATGATGAACAATCATAATCGTGATTAGGAATTAATACTGTGGAATAACCCAATAACAATGGGGGTTGAACCCCAAATCACAGGGATACTATGCATATTTAAGCAAGACATATGAGGATTTCATGGTTAACTGATGGTGATTTTAGACATGTTTAAACTATCCAGGTGTGTCTCCAAAATTCGTCACTGAGAATCTTTCCAGAGGTCTCCTTGATCTGATCCCCACGGCTTTGTGGACCGATGACCATCGTCCGTTGAGGATGGACCCATGAAAGCAGTGGTTTATGACACTGAAAAAACATGAGCAAACCATAGTTAAGGGGGTTGATACATTAACTTATAACCCTGGGGCCCACATTTTTTCGCAAATGGATGGTTTACAGAAATATGAAAAAGGATATACCATGGTTTACCGCTAAAACTTGATTCAAATAGCTTCCGTATACCAGTGATCAGTGGTCTCATTATAATCAAAAAACAAAAACTGCAAATCCTGTGAATCCATTGGGTCCCCAATCTTGAACCCCATGGGTTCGACATCATTCTGATTCTCTGGAAGCTGGTCATCCGGGACGGCCAAGTGAGTAGTGGTTGTCTGTAACGCGCTGTAGTGGACAGCCCTTAGAGATTGATAATTGATAATGAATTAGTCTGTATAAATAACAAATCTTAGATAATTGATAATTGATATTGGATAATTGATAATGGATATTGATAATTGATAAATATCAAGAACAACAAGTCACAAATCTGAAAAAACAAACTAACCATTCAAAAAATCAATGACTCATGATCCCCCCGATCCGATTCCCATCATTCCAGTGACGGCGTAGTGAGGCCGTGATCAAATTTATTTAGATTGTGTGAGATGTCCGTAACAGACCCATCGTTGATATGATGATATTCTTATTGTGCCGCCTATTTTGTTGGCTGAATCCCAATTTTGGATGGTTAAATCCTTTTTTCAATCATCTCTACAAAGGCATTCCCTATCTGTAACCAAACTTCAAGTCACCAGCTTGGGCTTTGGCCACTACCCCGACATTGAGTCCATTGATTATAGCAATCGCCAAAGAAAAAAGGAAAACAAACAGCAAAACCTATGAACAGAGTTGTATGTAATGTTAACCTTTTCAGTCTTCATATGTTTTTCATAGGTTTTTTTTTTGTTTTTTTTTTGAGCACCGTGTTCACGGTGCCGATTAAAACGTCACGCGAGGCCCTGGAGGCTTTCTCAAACGGCCTTTAGTGGCTCGTCGTTTCGACATTGTTTTTTTTTGGTTGTTTCAACTCTCAAGAATGTGTTTGTCAATTAGGATCATCATCCCAGGTTTTTAGTATGTAGAGTTCACAATGCAAAACACTGCCAACTGGATGGACAATTGGGACAACTCATCCCATGGAACTTCGAAAGGCTGATCAGCTGCCAGTTTCCAAGCTTGTCCAAGCTTGGCAGCGCCGAGTTATCATGCAGGCGACGCGCTGGACCTTAGAGTTTTTTTGGCTGGGGAAGGTTTCCCATAGAGCAACCAAGTTTACAAGAGTTCGTTTTGGACTTTAGGATAACAATATACAGTATCCCTATACCGAACGCCGAAAGTAGAAGTCAAAATGGGAAATGAAATGTACATGATAACTGGCTGACAAATGTATATATATATATATATATATATACATACATATGTATACACATATGCATATGTATACACACATGCATATCTATACATATATGCATATCTATATATGTATATGTATTTACATACATATATACACACATATATACATACATATATACATACATGTACAACATGGAATATATAGAACCAAAGGAACCACTAAACGTACATGAACTTCAACTTGTGTGCTCAGTTTAAAAGTGTTTAAAACTACGCATGCAAGCTGGAGGTCATGAAACTATGTATATGTATATATATATATATATATGTATATGTGTGTGCACACATATATATATACAGTATGTCAAACAAGAAAAATGTTGACATGAGGCGAACTTGAAGCTGCAAGACTTCAAATTTTAAAAAGCTACATTATGCTACATTCATCTACATTCCACAGAGAGGATCAGGCAGCGTCATATCACCAACAAATACTGCCGGCTCTCCAAATGAAACATCTGCCGACCACTGAAAGGCATTTCGGCGAGAACCATCTATACTGGCATGTTGTAGCTAATCCCTTTAGCATGATATCCGCAAACTTTCCGACTTTTTGGCACTGCTTCAAATAACAAAGGAAATCACTACCACCAACGCTATAAGTACATACGGATACACACGGATCTTCAAAATACATTCCCAAGGGGTGATCCATCCTCCAGTCAAGCCCATTCAACAAAACAAAATAGGACAACATGTACTTGCGGGCGCTGAAATCTGAAATCTCATTGAGCAATAATCATTGCAAAGATGTTCTCCATAGTGACATATTTGCCGGTCAAAGGTGTTGAAACATCACCTGACACGTCGCCATCTCAATGTGAGATGGAGTCTTTGAGGGACCCCACAAGACAGGCAGAAAACTCCGTTTGGAGCCCTTCTTCTTCAGTGCGCTGCGACTCCCCTTGGCGTCTGGGAATCCAACATTAAGAGATTTGATTAAGTGTTCAATTCCTTTTTTAAAGGCTGACAAATATGGAGATTTTGCATTTTTTCCCGAGAGCGTCTGAGCGCAGGGTTCTTCCAATAGTGGGGGTCTGTAAAACACCTTCTCATCTTCACACCTTCTCATCTTCACATCTTCTCATCTTCACATCTTCTCATCTTCACATCTTCTCATCTTCACATCTTCTCATCCTCACATCTTCTCCTCATCTTCTCATCTTCACATCTTCTCATCTTCACATCTTCTCATCTTCACA
>Ga0126342_10015825_pt1 | contig 13188 bp, 11 predicted proteins | sample Cyp1metagenome_FD_92528 | JGI IMG/M metagenome (GOLD analysis project Ga0126342, IMG submission 92528) | Coral microbial communities from Lord Howe Island, Old Settlement Bay, Australia - Cyphastrea 1 metagenome | ecosystem: Host-associated > Invertebrates > Cnidaria > Coral ... | reverse complement strand
TTCAGCTGCTTCATCTGCTTCGCCTTCGAGTCTCTTCCCCCACCGCCGTACGCAGCTCGAGGCCGTGTGTGGAGCTTCGGGAGCTTCAGGGACGACGTAGTTTTCATCAGTGAACCAACTGGGCAGTCCCGCAGCAAATGCTTCGATGAATTCCTCAACTTTGTCCATTTTGTTCTCTTCGTTCTTTTTGTTTGCTGCGGTTTCCTCGTTCTTTGCATTCTCTGTGTTCTCTTCATTCTGTGCATTCTCTGTGTTCTCTTCATTCTGTTCGTTCTCTTGGCTCTCTGGGTTCTCTTCATTTGCCACGTGGGTTACAGACTGCACAGAGCACTGCACAGATGTCTGCGCACCCCACTGACTTTCTTCAACCCCGTTTGCAATAGCAGGGAGCGCAGTGTCCACGGGAAAATTTGCATCAACTGGATCTGCGCAAGCGATGGCGGCTACCCTTTCACTTTGCAAACAACAAATTTCGTCAACTTGGCGTCGCAAATCTGTGTTGATGTTGAAGTCTTCAAAGTCTGCAAGCCCTTGTTGGACTTTTGCATCTGTTTCCTTTTCTTCCAGTTCAGCATGGTATCCCTGGACGACTTCGAAGAATAGAGCTGCTTCAATTCCTAGTTGTTTCACAAAAGCCGATACATCATCAGAATCATGCTCCACGGCCATGAGTCTGCACAGCACAGCAAAATGCTGCTGAAAAAGGAGCTCAGCCGTTCATCTCATGGCTAAAAGTTTCTGTCTTGCTACATACTACCTTATGCATCCTTGTTCAACTTTGTAGTTTTGCATGCTAAAATGCGTTCTGCGAAGTTGCTGTCTAAAATGGCAACATGCATGAAAACCTACCAAGCTAAACATCAGTGGCCTCATAGAGGGGCCTGAGTACAGTAATTCATGGTGGAAGGCAGTAAGACTTGAACATGTTTACAAATGTCAGTGTCAGTGTCAGTGATATCTGGTGGATAGGATCAATAGTAGCCTACTATCAAGTATCTCTGACTCATGATGGCAGCGTTTCAGACTATGTCAGCCCGAGCAGCCCGAACAAAGCAGCATCAAGAATCAATCCATGCCGATGCCATGCGCATGCGGCACCACTACCATCCTGTCATGATTGCAGTATATTGCACTGACAAGTACAAGAATATACCGAAGGCAGTGACGAACATCCGCGGCCATCTGTAAGAATGGCACCAAGATTGAACTTTCTATTTGTTCCATCGCATAGTCAAACAATCAGAGACCATAGAACATCTCGAAAGGCTTCAAAGCGAGATGAATCTATTCCATGGTCAACGGACGCAAATGCGACGCAAATGCTGGCAAGCCCGGCGTCTCTCAAGGGAGACAACAGCGCCGGTAAAACCAGCAGCACAATGTTTGATATTCAAACTTCAAACATATTCAAACAATAATTCAGCGCGGGCCATGGCTCTGTCGGATTCGTCAACAACTGCAACGCAATGACTATCATGTTGTAGCTCTCAATGCTCAATCAATGCTCAATCACAGTCTTTTGACAGAGGTGCGTGCGCTGCACAAGCATCTCGCCTACTGCACAACAACACTTTAGCAAACCCTGCTACCGCGTCACTTGAGCTCGTACTCAATTGCGGAGACATCATTCTTGAGGTTCACATCGAAGGTTGCCTCTTTAGAAGGCAATTCAAGGGACTGTGAAGAGACTGTGAAGAGACAGACAGACAAATTTTAGAGACTCCAAGGCCACTCTTAAGATCTCTTAAGGCTGTTTCAAGTGAGAAAGATAGAGGCTGAGGCACATAGCCTTTGCATTTTGTGACTGCTTCGAAGCTCCGGACTATTCCCCAGTTCCTCCAAACATGTCCAGACTGCTTAGAGCTGCTTAAAGACTTTTGAAGACTACTTGAAAGACTACTTATTTCAGATACATCCAGAATATTCATGAATATTCTGGACTTATATGGACTCTAGATCTAGGAGTGACAAAACTCAGCACAAGTACGATCTTCCCGAGCCTCTGGAGTCTCAGCCGATGAAACTTTGCCCCACTTGTCAACCTCGATACGAATGTAGCCACCTTGGACTTGAAGAGACTCCAAGATGGAAACTGGCAGTCTTTTGGATGACCGTTTTACCACTAGCCTGGAAAGCCCTTGCCTTCTGCACAGCAAATCCACCAAAATCCTGTTGGAAGATTGACTATGACCAGTTGCTGTCAGACATGCTCGAGCCAGATTAATATATTGGAGAGTTTGAGAGCCAGAGTCAGCCAGAGTTGCTTCCCAGGAACTGTTCATCCGAACCTTGGCATTTTGCACGCGAATATATTTGCCAGCCTGCCCAAGACACATTCCCATTTGTGATGTCTCTAGCAGTAATTCAAGGGAGTGATATGTCCTCGTGAAAAGGAATCCTTTTTCCAAGGTGGAACACGTTCCGGGAGCGCTTTTTTTGTGTCGACTTGGGTGGAAGTCAGTTCTCTGATGTCCTCAGTTTTTCTTACACATGTTTCCCCGTCCCACCTCGCACGGCAAGAACTGCGAGGGAGTCAAATTCAGTGTCACAGTGCCAGTGTCCTTGCACACCCCGATGTCCAATGAGGTGTGTGGGTACGTGCTGGAAAAAAGCATTGCACCCAAATGACAACTCAGATGGACAAAGACAACTCAAATCAGTCGAATGATGTCGAATGATGTCGAATGATGTCGAATGATGTCGAATGATGTCGAATGGTCAAAGTCTAATTGCATCCAGCCATGTCGCATCGCCACAAATGACTTCATGCTGCTTCTCCCCTTCCACCACCTCCGGCAGCCTTGTCGCAGAATCAAACAGCTCCATCAATTTTAATCTTTAAACATCGTTCAATGTTGGATGCAACTTTGGATGTCAAACGGACCATGAAGTGGTGCAATGGTTTTCATGTTCCAAATACAGTCCCGCTAGTTTTTCTGGTGGTGACTACAGGTACAGCAGTAAGTAGAACATTTGCCTCATGCAACTACAATGTGCTCCTCTTGGTCTCGCTCTGGCAGAAAACTGGCAGACAACTGGTAGGCAACTGGCAGACAACTGGCAGACAAGCAGCTTCACAACCTTCAACTGTAGGTTCAAACCTTTCTGCTCCGGTTTAATCGCAGAGACCTTGCTTGATAAAGCGCGGCTTCTTGAGCAACTTTGGCTTCTCATCCTCTTTGTATCTGGGATCGAACTTTGCAAGTTCGAAGGATCTTTTCAAGGCATCCTTCCATCTGACTTGCATCTTTTGTCGCGTTGCATACGTCGTGGTAGAGGTGAACGTTTCATATCCACCGGCCTCTGACAATTGTGAAGCGGTTGACATATTTACTTGAGTTGACTCACACATTAAGCACTTGCTGGAGTCGACATGGAAAGAGGAAGAGTCAGGAAGAGTTAACAAAATAAGAAATTCAGTTCTGAGATCAATTGAGTTCAGTGTACAGCGCCGGTGGAATCCACGCCTTCTCCACCATCACTTTCACTGACTCCTTTCACCAGGGCCGGGTGAGGGCAGAATGGGCCAGTGTTTCATATTTTTTCCTCATGGGCCACCATGGTCCATCTAAATTCACAAAGCACTGCTTACCCGAGGACCAAAGATCGAAATCATAATATTGAATGGATTCCATTCAACTACTATAAATGTGTGGTCAATTACCCTGGCAGATCTGCCGGACTATTTTCACATGCTTTCACATGATGACTATTCTTCTGGGCTTGCCTTGGGTCAAGCTTGGCATAGAGTAAGTGAGACATCTGCGGCAAACATGCACGTCCACCTGTATCGAACACGTCCCGTATCAACCATGAGTGTGCTTCAAGAACGCCAAGCTGACAAGCTCGCTTTGGAACTTGCTGCCAAGAACTCGTGTTGACGAAGGTGTGACAAGTATACAGCAAGTGGTTGAAAGCGGTGTAAGAAAAAGGGTGTTGCAGAGGACGGCTCATGAACACATGCAACAATACGACAAAGCATCCAAAACAATTCCACTTTCTTTTTTTGGTTATATAGACCTAAAGACCAAAGGTACCACATAATCCACATGTCCTAAAGAAAGGACGTATGCCATGAAGCTCCATGAAGCTCCATGAAGCCCCTCTGCAGGTTTCACATAGTTTCACAGTTTTGTCTCTTATTTTTCACATGTTGCACATTGAGCTTCGCATGTTTTCACACCTTGTTGTGGTAGAAGCCGACGCTCAGTCCAGCTGCCAATGCTGCACCCAGAGCGGTGGCCTCTGCCATCTTGGAGCGGAGCACTGGTAATCCAAGCGCATCTGCCTGCGCACGTCCCAAACGATGCAAAAAGTGATACAAAAAAAATGCAAAAAAAAAAACAAATGTAAGACTAAATTCCAACATCAAAACCTTGTTTGTTTCTGGTACTTTTTGAATGCCATCTGACTACATCTGATGCCGCACACATCTCAATGCAATGAAAGGTTTCTACTGTAGTTGTTTCTAGTCTTCCCAGTGACCCGCCAGTCTTTCCACTCGGCCCACCTGAATCTGCATGAGGAGGTTGTTTACAGTCATTCCACCATCAACTCGCATGTCGACTAGCCGGAGGCCCGTGTCGTTCTTCATAGCCTGACACCGCTAGCGTCATCTACGTCTCAAATGAATTTAATCAATCTATGATGATCTATGTCTGTCAGTCTATGTATGTCTATGTCTATGACTTCCAAGGATCCCCCAAGTTTTTCATGGCTGCGAGTCCCCAGCTCCAGCTATGTTGCCTCCATAATGTCGACTGCTTGGAAGGCTGTGGATTCCAAAGCTGCACGGCACATGTGTTCTTTGCTTGTGTAGAGGGTCATGCCTGGCACCGAGTAACAGCTGCGGCTCAATTCCTTCAAGAACCTTAAAGTTTCCTTAAAGCATCTTACAACATCTTGCAACCTCACAGCGGTGAACCAGGATGAACCAGGATGAACCAGGTGCATAAAATGCATAAAAATGCATAGAAATGCATAAAATACATCACATGAATCACTCTGAATCACTCTGAATCACGTCAATTGAAACAACACATGACGATCCGAAGGATTCCGAAGGTTGCCTACAGCAACTGCTCGAGCATCTTCACGCCAGTGCGGTGCAAACAAACCACTGAAGGCAGGAACCAATGTCAGGCCACCTGTGTCCTCGACCCAGTGACCCCAGTGACCCCAGTGACCCTTCCGTCTAAGGGATTCCCAGGACCTCAAGTACCAACTGCTTTGAACCCGTCGAACCCGTCGAACCCGTCCTCCACCTTGTTGGCTAAGATTTCCACATCCTGCACACCAGCAAACTTTGATGCATGTTCCAGCACACCGGATCACAGAAAACGTCAACCGCGTTTATGCTCGTTTTTTTTTAGTAGAACCAGTTGAACCGTTGAACCAACTTTCAGCTCTCCCTCCCCAGGCATTCATGGAGTATCCTCCAGTCCCCCTTGACTTGAACCCGAAACATCCCCCAATTGAGTTCTTGCAACAAGGATGGCACATCAAAACATGGCTAGCCCAAAAATGTGTCTGGTAAGTTTCACATGTTTCACAACCATTTCCACGCTGTCTCTCTGAGCCTTCGAGGAGGATATGATCCCCATGTTGTCACGTAGCCACTGTACCACTCGCCCCGCGCAGGCAACGCTACCTTCCAAGGCGTAGGTCGTCCTCTCCTGAAAGCCAAAGTCACGGTCCAAATGATTTCGCGGAATGTCGGCTCTCGATGGCTCTCAATCGCTCTCAATGGCTCTCATTACATCTCATTACAAGCTTCACTTCAGGTTGTGTCTCCGTGTGTCTCCGTGTGTCTCCGTTTTCGCGCATCAATCCTCTGGGCCCAGTTTGTATCCAATGATGGTAAGGAGGCCATGCTTGGATGGCACAGCTTCCATGCCAGTGTTGAGAAGCATGAAACACCCTGCGGCCAGAAACACACAAAGGGCAAAGGCAGCCCAAAGAAACCAACAATGTTCATTTCAAATGGCAGAAACTTGAAATGAAAATAATATCCTTTAAAAAAAAACCGTGTACTGCAACTCCAGAAAGGCATTACGACCTATTGCATCCTGCGATTCTCTTTGTACTCTCCTTGACTCAAATGATAAAGAAATGGAGGGAAATACCAAGAACATGTACCCGGACTGTACCTGAACTGTACCAGGACGGGGATCTGTGGGGCCTGTGCCGTAGGTGTTCTTCGAAGAGCCCACGTCTAAACAGGCATGACCCAGGAGAGCCGCATGCTGATCGCCCACTGCACCACAGATGGGCAAACCATCCAGGCATGGCACCTGCACACAACACAAGGCAGTTTCCAACGCAAGGATCGTTTGAATCGTTTGAATCGATGGCGGTTCAAAACTTTTGAAGACTGTTTCTTAAGGCTCAAGTCTCAATCCATGCAGAGGAAGTGTTGAGATGAGCATTGAAGTCTACGGCGAGTCTAGGGCCAAATACGGCCAGTTACCATTTCCGATCTGTGCAAGCTGTCTGAGTTCGGGACATTCTTCACATGACCATACACCTCTGAGTTGGATTTGATGTTTGGCAAGCAAACAGTAGAAATTCCAACTTCGCGGCAAACCTCAGCTTCATTTCGCGATGAAGCATGACAATGCATGACAGGCTGTGCTGTTCCATGACGGCATTCGCTAAACTTGGCACATTTTGTTGATTGGCCTTCGTAGTCTTCGTAGTCTAGACATGTCTAGACTCAAGACTTGAACTTGAATCCTGTGCATTTATCTCCGAAGCAAATCAAGTAAAGTTAGACGGCGCATGTGAAGAAAATGTTGCAGAAACTGAAACAACGCTTTACCTTAATTACATCCAATTACACTATACATGCTGCTGAGCGGTCTGTTTTATTCAATCAATGCTGAGACACAGTTTCATCCCATTTGCAGGTGTTGATGTTCATGAGCATATACCTGTCAAGCCAGCCGTGCATCAGCTTGTCACTTCAACTTGAACAGCGGAACATAATGACGACTTAGCTCTCTTCAACTGAGAATTGTCAGAAACTTATCTTGTCTACTTGTTTCATCTTGTTTCTAATCTACGTTTCCTCTGAATGAATTCCTGTGTGGTCGAATACCAAAACATCTGGTCCATTCCCTAGCTGCCACAGCCTGGAGGCGTTGGATACATCTGTGACGTGAACATTTTCTGCAGCACCCCCGCAGAGTTTGTAGATCAACCAACTTTCCTGACGGATCTGACAGCTTGTCAAGCTGCAAATTTCTGTGAGTATCAACAGTTCGAGAGGTCCGCAAACCAGAACAGGACCACCACTACACACCACGACACACGGAACTACAACCGTCAAAGCCACTGCCGCCAACGCAAACAAGGAGAACAGCAACATGTTCAGCAAAGACTCTATCGTTCCAAAGCAACATCTCTCTTCGTCAGCTGCTTTCCTTGCAAACAAACAAGGGGCATCATTCTGTAAACATGCCTAACATGCCCAATAGTGCAATATATATAGAGAGAGAGAGACTGCATATAGCATTATTATATCACAAATTCCGATTGTATGACTTTCACATCATTACAGTACTTTACCTTGCATCGCATTTCGTAGCCTTGCTATCAAGAATGCCAGGCACTTGTTCAAACGATCACTGAAAAAAAAACAAATACCTGTCTTTGCCATCTGAAATGAGAAAGGAAAACGTGCAAACTCCGTCTGAGGATCTTCACGTCAGGGACGTTGTCCAGCATCCATCTCATCCTCGCTTCCGTTTTTGTCGAACACAGCAGACTATGAAAAATCAGATATATATATATATATACATATTATATAATTATATATATACATAACTATGATAATAATAATAATGATAATACTAATATGTATATGTGTGTGTGTTGCAACATGTTTCAAACACTCAGATCTTGTTTTATGTTTTGAGCTGAGCTTCTTCATCGCTGAAAAATAAGTGGAGATTGGAAGCCCTGTTTTCGCTCCTTATTTCCACTTCAGCAAGCTCTCTGTGAAAACAAAGCAATGCAACTAGCCAAGTTAAGTGCAGTCCGACCAAAGCTCTCGACCAAAGCTTCTCTACCCTTGAATGGGAAATTTGCAAAGCATCTAATATCTCGAAGCCAGCTGCAGAAGAGTTGGCCACGTATACAGGGTAAAACCATCGAAACAGATGAAAACGTGCATGAGGTCAGATATCCACTTTCACTCACTTTCATCCACTTTCATCCACTTTCATCCACTTTCCATCTCTACAGAAATCTTCAGAATCTTCATAAGAACCTAAGCTGGAACAAGGGACTAAATCGGTCTCGGCCACCGTGTTGTGACAACTGTTGAGCGGTCTCGGCAGTTCGCAAGTCCAACCAAACAATCGCTCGACAAAGGGGTTCACCAGTGACCTGGACAGAGCAAAAAGGAACAAAAAAGGAACACAACACTGAGGCAAAGGAAAGGCATATCGCATTGCATATCGCATTGCATATAGCATCAAACATCACCTTTACAAATCTTTACAGCCAGGAACCTGGGAGTTGCTTGGATATGGATGGATATGATTCGTTGATATTCGTTAATCCACACCTTGTCCCAAGCCACAGTTGTCTCCCGCTGATTGGTGATACCTGACAACAGGGGGTAAGTTCCAGAGAATCAGCATCTGTGCAGTTTTCAAAGGGTAGAATGCAGCTTGGGTCTGTCTGGCTTCAATGTCTCGCGGTCAGAGTAGTTGTACCGACATAGTCCATGGATTTCCTTCCTGAATATTAGCAGGTACTGGGTTGGTAGAAGTGAAATCATGGAAGTGGAATGAAAATTCATTTGTGCTGCTTGGCATTGTTCTAGCACACCCGAATGCAAAACAAGAAGGAAACACATCTATATATATATATATATTACGTCTTGCCTGCTAGGATGCTGTCGAGGAGGTTTGGCTGAATGCTTCAGGTATTTCAAAGAAGGAAACAAGAATGCATATAAAAGAGCACTGATGTTGCATCAGCCTTCAACTAGCCTACTTTACCTGAACTGCTGTCATACTTCCGATTGCAGACCTAGCTGCCAATGCCAGCAATATCATCCTTCTTAGCTCCAACTTTATTCATAGCCGATTCAGAGCAAGAGATAGCACTTTGAAGTATTTCCTTTGGGTCGTGCTCAGTCCATCCCGGCTGAGGATAGTACCTGCCACAGATGCCACAGTTCAGGCGTTAAGGTGCACTTTGGCAACGATTCACAAACTCTCCACAAATTCGTGTTGAATGCAACGTTTCTCCATCTAGACATGCCCTGCAAAATACACCCCTTGTGCAAGATACAACACATGCTCTGCATTCCACTGTCACAGTTCTTCACATTGAAAGGCAAGTTTCTGAGGAAATTCCTGCTGTTCGATGGCCTTCACCTGGACAAAGAGTCTGTTGGTTGGGGACTGTCCTTTGTCAAAGATATGAGTTCTGTTGACGAAGGATATAACCAGACATGACATTCGACGAAGTATTCCTTTGTGCTGGGAATCCATATCGACATCCCCACTCTTTGGAAGGGGCATTTGGTGAGGCAGCCCTTTGAGAAAAGGTTGCTGACATTTGTTTCACCCTGGGATACCTTTTTGCAAATTTATACGGAAAACATGCTGCACGGCACTGTGGCCAAGACAAACCTTCACACAGGTGGTATTAGAATTATTAGAGTAATCAGTAATGTCACCGGAACATGTTGCCACTGTCGATGTAGGTCGTACCAAGCCTGGCCATCCTTGTCAAAAAGAATAGCACGCGTGGACGTAGTGCCCTGGTCAATGGCCAATACATAGGAGGGTGCCATGAAGTTGCGGCGGCCCCACGGAACAACAAGGCGGACTCGAGAGGTACGCAAGTACCGCCCGAAGCCCATGCAAACTCGTATGTTTACCTTCCCGTTGGTGTGTGAATGCAGTTGCATCGTATTTATCCCTCTTCGCTAATCTTGGCTACTGTATAGAAATGTGCTTCTGTTTATCTTGCATGTCGCATACAGCACTGTGCAACGCACTCTAGATGTTCATTCTATCGCAGTCTAGCAAACGCTGAGAGAATTGCTGACAGTAGCATGACACCTATTCAACCTATTCCGAGTTTCTCTTCAAAGATGCTGTGAAATCAGATAAATCAGTCATATCAAAGATGCTCTAGAAGACTCTAGAAGTGCGTACGCCAGGGCTTCCAGCACCAAACTGCAGTCGCACAGCATGTGTCTTGTTTCTTTCTCCAAGCGCGAGGAGTCTAAGAGGCATCCAAGCTAAGCGAATGAGGAAACTCCGCAACTCTAGGAATCAACTGCCAACGACCAGTCTTTTTGATCGATTTGCAGATCAAGCCACCAACATTAGGACCACCAACTCTGGGGCAACCAAGAAGCAAAGTCTTCATTCCCACTGGCTTCATGTTGCTACTCATAGGAGAATGTCTTTGAATGTACATGTGCGAGTTGAAGGATAACTCCGTTGGACTGTCTGAAACTCCTCCAATCTGGGCCTTGGGCTGGTGGCTCGACGGGCTTATTAAGATCTTATTGAGCACTTGTGAGTGCCAGTACAGTGACCCACACCAAGCAAATCCAAGCTATCGTTTGCGGTGCAGAACTGTGGGAATCTGCGGGACTGAACTTGCAGTGCAACTTGCAGTGTGCAACTCGTGCACTGTGCAAGTGGACACAAGTCAGCCAGCTTATTAAATCATCTCACTCCGAGATTAGCAGAGGGACCAGCAGTGATCAGGCCCCGGAGAATTCTCCGAATTGGATGCAGCCTTGCACAAAGATCCACCAAAAAAGTGCTAGAGTTGCTAAAGGGTGGCCCTTGGACCAGAAGCATATATATATATGTCCATCTCGTTGTATTTTGACAACCTAACATAGCAAGAGAAATCCACAAACCTAAGATGATATTAGCATTTTCATAGATTTCATGGATATGTGCATGGGTGTTGGATTGCTGCCATAGGCATATTGGATGGTCAATAGCATTCTGCTGAGCAAGCTTTGAACCCTGTTGAACTCAGCTGCTATTTCATATCTTGGATCTTGCCCAGAGTCCAAACATGTCAGAGTTTTCCGAGACAAGGAGGCACAACCCGCATAGCCTATCCTCAAACACCTCCATGCAAATCAGATTGGCTTCAAGTTTCAAGTTTTTAAAGACTTGTTCAAGTCCCTTGTGCCAGGAACTTCTCAGGTGGTCTGTGCTCAGAACTGGAACCGATCTCTTCCGACCAGTTGACTCCGGGCAGAGGTGCCCTGAGAATTTTATAACAATTTTGAGTGATTTTGGGACGTTCCTTGGGCTGTCCACATCGTCAAGGGATAAAAAGAAGCAGAACAAAACCCGAGCAGTTCGGAGTACAGGCTCCTTTCACGTGTTCGGAGTACAGGCTCGGTGGCTTTTTTTGGTCACTGCAACTTCTTGACAACGAGCAGCTCCCAAGTAGACGAATCTAGTCCAAGGTAAAGCAAATAAGGCCGCCAACGTGGCTAGTGCAAACACCAGTGCGAACTTCATCTTGAAATGCTGAACCAGCTTCCACTTCCACAGATCGATGTTCTGGCGATGTTCATTTGTTTCCAATAGTGTTTGCATGTCTTGGCGCAGAATCCAATTGACAATGTCCATGAGGGTACAGTGAACACATGCATGAAACCGCTAGGCAAACTCTAGCCGTGGTGCATCTAAGACTGTAAAAAAAATCGTTCTGGCACGCCTCTGACTCTAAGAATTTGACATGACTGCAGCATCGAATATATGTGCCAAGTTGGTCGGGCCGTATTTGCAAGCTGGACCTCTAGTCAAACCGCTTGGCATTCTAGTGGCGTTTGCCCATCCAAGCGTCTATATTATCGAGTTAGAATGCAACGGTGCAATTTGATCAGCTCTGTTTCAATCAAGTCTCCCCAAATCAAACGTACAGACTGCATAAAACGTCTGCACTATGTCACAACACCAGACATACAGCACACAAGAGCAAATGATATACTGCTACAACTCAGAAAACCAATATGCAGATCTTGACACATTCCGCTGCATTGCTTCTCCCTACATCTCTGTGCAATCTAGAATGAAGAAATTCTATGAAATTCTAACCTAAATGCAAAATCTATGAATGTGGAGCAACATTCAAGGGATGTTGCTCACCTAAGCTTAGGGCCCATTGAAGGGTCCTTTGAAATACCGGACGAGACAAAACCACAGAAAAAGGAGGGATCAATTCGGATCAATACACCAGAATAAGATTTCAACATATTTCAACTGGGCATGTTGCGAAATACCTGGGCCATGTTTTGCTGGCTTTGCTCGACCGCGTGCTCAAAATTGATTTTCAGCGCCAATCAAAAGTCGGAAGCCCATGCCAAAACTGCCACGAGGATCAAAACTGAGTGTGCAAAGAAAGGACAAAGGTATGGATCATAGCGCAAAGGAATGTTAGTTTTATTCTTGAAGCATCTATGAACCAGTGACCTCGAGGTCAGGACTTCCAATGATTGGGCAATTGCTGAGCCAAAACCGCTCAAGGTTTAGCTGGCATATCCAGCAACCAAGACGTCCAGCACCTTGTGCACCTGTGCCAAGGAATTTGATCACAGGTCTTCGGCCATAAGGGACACTACGCAAAGCTGGAGGGCAAAATCTCTGTGGAGATCTGGCATCAGCCCCCCCAGTGTAGAGCAAAGCCGAAGCACTCTGATGCTGAAACTGTCAAACCATCTTCATGCGCATCCACGTGAATTACACTATGGCATTATGGTGTTATGTGTTATATATATATATATATATGCACATCTTCATGCGCCGTACACAGCATAAATCATATGTGTTATGTGTATGTGCATATATATATATATATGATGATGATGATGATGATGATGATGATGATGATGATGATGATGATGATGATGAGATGATGATGATGATGATGATGATTTGTAATTATATTTATAATAGCAATGAAAAGAGTAATTTGTATAGATGAATAATAGATTATATATACATACATACATACATACATACATACATATATACATATATATACATATATATATATATATACATATATACATATATACATATATACATATATACATATATACATATATACATATATACATATACATCTATACATATATACATATATACATATATACATATATACATATATACATATATACAT
>Ga0126342_10015824_pt1 | contig 13188 bp, 16 predicted proteins | sample Cyp1metagenome_FD_92528 | JGI IMG/M metagenome (GOLD analysis project Ga0126342, IMG submission 92528) | Coral microbial communities from Lord Howe Island, Old Settlement Bay, Australia - Cyphastrea 1 metagenome | ecosystem: Host-associated > Invertebrates > Cnidaria > Coral ... | reverse complement strand
ATATATGTATATATGTATATATGTATATATGTATGTATGTATGTATGTATGTATGTATGTATGTATGTATGTATGTATGTATGTATGTATGTATGTATGTATGTATTTATATATGTATATGTATGTATATGTTTAAACGTATATGTATATGTATATATATTACGTATGTGTATATATTTATATTTACGTATATGTATATATATATATAAATACGTATATGTATATATATATATATATACAAATACGTAATGTTTGGGATTGAACCCACCGACTTGATAGATTTTCATCAGCTTGGGAGGTGACTTGGAAAGCAACCTGGCACAAAGCGGCCAGCATGACAATTGGGTGCTACGCAGAGCTGCTGGTGGCGGCAGCTTCAAATTTTCCAACCTGGATCCTATTCATCAGCTGTCGAGGCCGTAGAGACTGAAACTCCCAGGGACATCCGGATGTCTGGAAGGAGAATTCGTCTATGCATGGATGTGAAAAACATGTGATAACTAGTGATAAATTATAATTTTCATGAATTTTCCCTTGCCAGGTCAGATTGCCGGCGGGTAAATCAAAGGTTTGACGATATCACTTGACATTAATCATGAATCCAAACAAAATTCACGATTTGAAATGGAAAACCTTGAAATACTTCAGCCTGACCCCAGTTTTTCCTTCACTCCTCCAATGCATTTGCTAAGAACAGAACCGTTTTCGACCTTCCAGGCGAACCCCAATGAGGGCTGGCAGCTTTCTTCTTTGGAACCAGCTGGTGGTGCATGGCAGTTGCTCAAACAAGAGTTCCAATTTTCGGATGGCCCAATTCATCACCGGTTTCCGGGCAGGTGCCGTACCTGGTGGTACTGAGTCAGATTCTCATGGTGTTGAGATGAGCCCAAATTGCTGCTAGAAACGTCCACAGATGATTTTCTGGTCTATATAAATAGTACCCCCAAAAAGATCGAAAAGGTAACTTATATCACTTTGCAATATCCCCCTTATCTCCTCGATGGTCCCAAATAATTGTATCTCGTACATCCACCATGGTTTCTGGTGCTTCATATGAGGGTGCTTCGGGATGAATTTTCTCGTTGGTGAGTTATGAAGCATGATATCCCCATATCACTTAAAGGTGCCTAATATATCCATATATAATCATATATATATATAGCCTAACATCCCATGAAATCCACCTTTCTTTGATGATCTTTGATGGTGAATCCCCTACATCCCTCCTGGTTTTTTGGGGCCAGGCGAGATGAGCCCAGGGCGCTCCTGGGCCCGTGCCAGGGCGGTGCATCGGCACTGCCATGGCTTGACGCGGCTGCCGCTGGCGCCACATGTCTTTGGGGAGGTCGCAGAGGAGGACTGGAGGTGCGGCAACGGAGGTGTGGATTGACTGGGATTTATTGTGGATAATTAACAGATGGATAATCAACAGATGAATTCTGATTTAATTATGGATAATTATGGATAATTATAGGGGATTTATATGGAATTTACAGGGTTTCAGATGATAATCATTGCTTGTACTATGGAATGCGTATGGATTTGTAAGGGTGATCCATTTTGGTTCTACCCAAGCGTCACTTGGATTCCAATCCGACTGGATTTGGGGAAGAGACGGATAGAACCAACTGATCAGCAGGGGGTATCCCCTATTTTGGTAGTAAATTAGTAAAATGCTTGGGATTATACATTATTAAATTATATTATCCAAATATATCCAATGTAAACTAGGGAAGATCAGCTATGAACAGAGAATCTCCATCTATTGACCAACCAGTCGTACGTTTTGGAACGACTCGCAGGGTATTGAGCAGTGGATAGAAATATGTCCATAATTTCATCATTTTTTTTTTTTTAACGTGGAAGTTAAACATGCGGAAGAATTGTCAGAGGTTGGTAATTCCTAATTATCCCAGTTAAACATTACCCGACCCAACTATTGGGGAATATAATCTCCAAGAGTTACTTGAAAGTGATGTTCACCCCCAAACAGGACATTTACCAACACCTTGTCCATCTCTTTATGGATGTCGCTCCTATTCGTTCCACTCACCGGAGAGGCCGTCGCAGAAAGCTGGAGATTCTCGAGAGCAGCTGGCAGTGGAGCAAGTTCTTAGGAGCAGCAGAGATCCAGACGCTGTGTTGAAGGCAGAAGAGCTGGTGAATGCTGGTGATAACGAATTATCAACATATTACCATCATATTATGTATATTATCATATTATCATCATATCATCATAATATCATCATATCATCATCATTACTACTGGCTCATACTGACTACGGCGGGCCTCTGCTTTTTTTCTACCATATTTTTTCCAAATGTGGCAGAGAGAACACCTGCTAGACGCACTCGTTGTTTTTGCTGTTGCCGTTCTGCAATGTTTAGTGAGTGCTGACATGAAATTATTGTGTGTCTTGAGCAGCGCAGGCATTCGAGGACTTTCATGTGCAATGAATCTTGCACGCGCTTGGATAAAATTTCAAAGCAGGTAAATCATGATAAATCCAAGGAAAGTCTTGTTTTCCCTTTCCTTCAGGTTCCTTTGAATATTTGGACTGTTCGTGTTTTCTTTGAACGGATCCCACTGGTTGCAGGGTCCCTCAGCTTCTCAGACGTCCGAGGCAGGCCGCTGCTTCACGTTGGTCCCTTGAAGGGCCGCCATCTGGATGATGCGGTTCGACGCTCTTCACCCTCATTGGTGCTGGAACTAGGGAGCTACTTGGGATACTCCGCGGTTGGAAACTTAGGTTCATGATGGTTCATGAAGCTGCCCAGATTTGAGATATGTGAGCAAAGAGTGTCATGAGGCTGATCAGATGGTTGGTGAAATCATTTGAAATCAGAGTTCGTTGGTAGTGATCATGCTTTGTGACTGTTCATGATTACCTCCTCAGCCACCCAACAGCAGAAGCCATCAAGGTCAGAATCGCTCGACTTTTGGGAGAGCCTTGGCCAACACACAGATCCACAGAATTCCACAGAATTCCCAGACATTGAATGACAGTGACACCCATTTCATTTGCAGAAGGTCACTGCTCTGGCAGATGCTGAGGATGGTGCCGTCCTCTACACTGTCGAGCAGGATGCAGACAAGGCTGCGAAAGCAGAGGCCATCATCAAGTGACTTGGTGCTCGAAGGTGACCATAACGGCCATGGATATTTTGAGGTCTACCGTGGTATAACGGCATGGCATAGCTGTATAGCCCCATCTTTGGACACAGATCGCAGGAGAGTTGGGCTGGAAGTGACGCTGCCGAGGCATGCGGGGCTTTCAAATACCTTGGTGCTGCATGGGACGCTGGAAAGTGTCCAGCCGCTGTTCCGGAAGTCAAACTGGGCACAGGTCCGTCGCTGTTGAAACATATGTTTCAGCCACATAGATCCTCATAGATCATATAGCCACAGGTAGCCATAAACAAAATATTATAATTCATAAGCAGTCGTCATCAAGAAGAATATCATATACACACATATATAATAATATATATATAATATATAATATATATATATATAATATATATATATATATATATAATATATAATATATATATATATATATATTTATAGAATATAGAATTATAATAGTATCATATTAATTTGATATTAACTTATGTTTCATGTTTCTATGTCGGATGTTTCTCGGTTCTGTGTTTTTGGAGATTTTCTCAGGTCGCAGCTCCCACGGCCTGTGGATTTGGTCTTCCTGGACCACTCCAAAGCTCTGTACGTGGCGGAAATTCATCGCCTGGAGGCACCGGTTAGTTGGCCAGGCTGAATTTCATCCATTTCAACCACCAATTCCTAATGGCCTTAACGGTGAAATGGTTGGATGATGTTTGATGGATTTTTTTTTCTTCTGGGGCAGTTTGAGGTGTTTCTCGATTTTCTCGAAGATTTTCGGCAATGTTTCTGGAATGTGGAATGCAAGAAGCAATAAGCTGCCACGATGTGGCTGGTACCATCTAGTTCACATTCAAGTATACAGGGATTTCATGGATGTTCACATTCATGTGGCATTCTAGCTTTTGACATGATTTTGAGATCTTTCGACTTAACATATTTCAAGCATATTTCCACCACCCACATGTGATTTTCTCTTGTTTTTTAATCACCCAGATTTCGACCAGGACCTGGGATTCATCAGATGTGGCACCACCATCGTGGCGGACAACATTGGAGGATGCAGCAGAGCGAACTGTGGCACCTCAGCGATAGAACTTGATGAACCAACCTGCAGTTGATGGTTGTCCAAAAACAAAAGATCAGGCAGCCTCAGGCATTGGAAATTAGATGTTTCTACGGTTTTGATAAGTCTGAATTAAGGGTTTCTAAGTTTGAATTAAGTTTGATTTAATTTCCAAACGGATAGTCGTATTGAATGGATTCTATCTGAAGTGGATGTAAATACCTTTTGAGAGAAGGGTATAGCATCGAGATTGAAATATGTGGCAGGTCGGGTGAACTGCGGATGCGCCTATTCCCGATACGTGCGCGATGCTGGTCGCTACTCCTCGGAGTTCTTCTGGGGCTCACGCGACACTTTGTCAATTCTATGGTCCGTCACATATATGGTGTGCTGAAGCCAATAAGAAACCATCCCCATTTGGGGGTCATTTTGATCCACCCCAATTCAATCCAATTCAAACATCATTAATTGATATTAATTGTTCTTAAGATTGGATGATTATTGATTATTATGACCTAATAACATGGATTATGGGGTTTTGGTTTATTACCTCATTCCACGCTGATTTCCATCCATGGTCCCGATGGTAGCCATGACTCGATCGGTCATCCTCTCAGGATGGGATCGAGGTCTCCGTTGCCCAAGACTTTCCCAAGTTGCAGGCCGAGGGACAGCAGAAATTTGCTTTGAAAGAGAGTGACCTCCAAGTTCATAGTTTGATATAGTAAAAGTATGTAAAAGTAAAGGTCTTCAAAAACTTTCACTTTTGAAATAGACCCAATAGATTCCGATAGACTGCTGGGACCTTACCAACATTCCAGCCCAAACAAGTGCTGCAAGATGTATGGTACTATTGGTGACGGTGGCCAGGCATTTTCCGAGCAAAGATCCTTGGAAACTTCCAGCTCCAGCCCGACATTGGAGCTGCCATACCTCGTCGGAGACTTGTCGGCTCTCGTTACGGGTGTCTATAACTTTCTGTTGGGGGGAGCATGTAATCAACGCACGGAGTGGGTGGAGTCCTTCCCGCAGAGTATTTCAGCCACTGAGCAATGCAATCTGAAATTTTGCCCCAAAGTGGGGTATACCATAAAAGACCTCTAAAAAGCGATGGTTTACGCTCATTTTGCATTCATTTTCATATGAATATGGCAAGTCTATACTGCATGCCCCATTCTCGGACAGATCTAAGGACTTGGGTTGCCTGTCTGCAGCGGAGAGCCGTGTGAAAAAGTGAGCAGCAAAATGCCATGGCAGCAGTGACCCCCAAGAACCAACTTCAAAATGGTTCAGTCAGGATCAAATTCAGGCAACCATATCAACAAGTCTTGTGAAAATGGGTGTTGACCCAAATTGTTGACCCCTTGATACCGGCAATTTTTGGGGTAACTATATAACAAATTATAACAATATCTAACAATAACCTGGAATTTGTGGCTCCCTTCGTAGCGCACCGGAGGACTCGTGTGTCGGGCCTTATGTGGTGGACTTGGCCGTGTGCGCCAGTGCGACCTGCTTCACGGCTTGGTACTGAGAGGTACTGAGTTTTTCATCATAGCCATGGCATGCCATGGCCATTGGGGGGGCTGGTTATCAATCCATGATCCATCAATATATGGACTTACATACCTATCAGATCCTATCAGTCAGTTTGGATTCCCATGGCATGGGGATGGATGATACATGATGATACGACATTCCTGCCATCGTTTGACCATGGCACATTCCGCTCAAAGTTTTGCCTGGCTTTCCCAGGCCGCAAATGCCATCATGAGACCTCGCTTGCTGGTGCAGAGCTTGGAGTTGCTGGAAATGGCCGAATGGTTGATGGGTTGATGGTAGGTTGATGTTTGTACTAAGGTTCTACTGAAGGAGTATCAGAGGCACCATTGATTTTGGGCCGATTTGACTCAGCGGGAAGTCGGTTGTTTGGAGGCACCGCAAACTGTCGGAGGTGGAGTCAAAGTGCTGCTCCTAGAGTGGAAGTGAGAAGTGCACATTAGCCGCAAGCGACAAGATGTGTTTTTCAGGGCTACTGGTAGCTGTAGCTCAAACATACCTGAACATACCTGAACCATCAGTGATAAATGACAACGCTGGGTGCCTTTGTGTATTCCCATGATGCAGTCCGGTTCCATGGTTGGACTTTTGGACATCTCTGCAGTGATTTCACCTCATCCCGCCTCAGCAATACCATTACCATATTTACCATGGATGTTGATGCATGTCAACATATGTCAACCATGAGGACATTCGTTGACTTCATGGCAGCGGGTGCTTTGGCATGTGGTTTCTATCGTTTCTGCGAGCCACATGGCAGCATTCCGACAAGCTCAATCAGCCGCCCCGTATCCATGAACTATAAACCTTGGGATGGTAAAATACTACACATGACCAGTTTGGGGAGTCCACCTGGGTGTCTTTTCACGTGTTTCCCATCATCTGCACCTTGGCAGCTGCACTGAGGTTCAACGTGCGGCAACCAGACGCCACTGCCCAGGCAGTCCGAGAAGATTTGGCAGGTTTTGCATGAAACAGTGGAAGAGCGAGGCTATAGATTCTGACAGCGCACACGCACACATATATTAAAAGGACACATTAAAAACTGGTTTTTGCATGTTTTTGCAACTATCTTCTCGGGAGAGACAACATGAGGCGAAGGACAGCTACCGGCTGATGGGTGAAAGAGCAGAGTTGCTATTGAATGGCCAAATACGAGAGGCAGGGCTTCATGGATTCATCCGGTGCTTGTGGATTTTTTTTCAGCAAAGGTGTCAAGTTTCCCCTGCCAAGGAAGTGCTTGCGGTGCTTGAAGCCAGTGCTGCTTGAGAGCGTGAAACAAAGCCGTGCAGTTTTGCATCCAACTTTCTGAAGACACCTCCCAACGACCACACGCATGTTGAAACACCACGAGAGACTCAAAGCTTTTGGACCCTGTTGGAACATAGTAAAGAGATCATAGGTCATAATAGATGGTCATAGTGAAAAGATCGCTGGCATAATGTCACTGGATGTCACTGGGACATAGTGACACTGTAAATCAACAGGCATCAGTGGCATCAGCACCCGTATCGTCGTCCTTTTACCAACTCATTCCGTTTCCGTGGCATTTGGCACGTTTGGCACGAGCGCCTCAGGCGTAGTTTGTTTCTACATTTCGCAGGTCTTACATAGGATCCCATTGGATCCGTTGGATTACTGTAGTTTCCTCCATCGCCAGGGACCCAATATGGACCCAGATCTGGACCCAGATCATCCCAGATCCACATCTGACGTGTCTGACGTGAGGATTGCGAAAGTTCACTCTGACTTGTCTCAGGTCAACTATTACGGCCTTGGCCGTGCTGTGGCCTTATTGGTGGCCTTGTTGTGTGATGAGGAGAACCGAGACTTGACGAGTTTTGGAAAAGGCCTGGGAAACGGTTTAATACACCGTAATCATCCTCAATCTATCATAATCTTATGAAATATTGTGACATATGTGACATATGTGTGCCGACCATGATGCCCCTGCAAGCTGCTTGCAGGAGACTTTGGCACAGCCCTTTGCTTGTGCTTTTTGTTGCCATTGCGTTGCACTTGCAGGGTTGCGATGACGAGGTTCGAGATCCTTTGCTGCGCGTGATGATGTTTTCGGCGATTGAAGACACCATGCATATTTTTGTGTTGACTTAAGCTGATTTTGAACGGAGGACAGCGATGACAATGAGGAGAAGGCTCGAGACCATCAAGCTGTTGGGTTGGAGATGTGTTGGCTTCTTGGCTCCCCTCAGACCCCTCCATCTCTATTTCCGAAGGAGGAGAAAGTTAAGCAGCCAGAGGTTGTCGCTCAAGGACCATGACTATGAAGTCGAGACACGCTTTCCATCATTTACCAACTTTGCCATTAATCATTCATTCGTGAATTGCTCATTTGTCATTCATGATCATTCTCATTTTTTTCCAGGAAATGCAACGAAGGAAGCCGCCGTCAGTTCCTGATGGGCAATGATTCTGTTGAAGCCAGGGACAGACTCAGAGTCCGATTGACATTGATTGCTGAGGAACATGTATGGTCAGGGGAGCACCATCGCCCCACCTATGGAGGACAAAGCATTACAGGGCCAAGGGTCAACAAGATTGGAGATACTTGAGATACTCGTAGCTAAAAGGTGTATGGCTTTGTTAAAGAAGATATGAACCAAGTCGAGTTGACGAGTTGCAGTTGTTTTTTGTTTAAAGGAATTTCGACCAACAGGATGAGTCCGGACTCATCCGGTGGACTTTTTATGGGAGTTCGTAACTTGAGGACCTCCAGCGCAGCTGGGGCACTTCGATGAGAGACAGAAGAAAGTCCAGCCAGATGTACTGCCGGGCAAGGGGGGCAAACTGCAACTTGGCGGTGGTGAATGGAGGGAGCTGCTGGGAGCTACTAGTATGGCCATCCATATTCCATATGAACAGTGGGCCAAAGAGCTGTCACAAGTGTTTCCCAACAATTTCAAAGTTTGAGAGCTTCTGATTGGTGCAGACAGGGTCTTATATGGCTGTATAGACTTTGCAATAGAATTATTTCAGACTTCTTCATACCTATTCAATACTCTGAATGTTGTGTCTGTGATTGTGACAATATATTGTTGATGTGGAATGATTCTCACTTCATGACAGCGATGACAACAGCAAAAGAAAGACAGACCTATATAGATTGGAATAGCCAATGTTCTTGTTGCTGTGATCATTGAATCAACCGTTGGTTATGGTTGATGATGGTTGAGCAAATCGAGGCTGGAGGCCGAGCGCTCTTTCGAAAGAGCTTTGCTTGCGAACAGCGGCGCTGAACAACAGGCAGTTCTTCTGCAAATCAACATACATCCACTTTGTTGGCACAGGTTGGCCCAAATTGGCGAAAGTCAGAAAAAAACATGAAAAAACGTACAGTAGCACTTCTTGGCACCTGTCGGCTAGATTGGGGCTATATACATTTAGAGTACTTACTTTTGATCACATATTATAGCCTATAGCCAAATTTGCTTCTGACAAGACACTGCACTGTCGTTTAAAACAACATCCAAGTCTGTCACAAGCGTATTGCCTTTGCAATCTTTTGCACGTGCTAGGTGCGCAACCTTGAGAAGGAGAAGCACTTGGAGGACTACTACAAGCAGAACCCGACTACCACGTCTACCACTAGCTCTTCAACCGAAGCTTCGACGGCTGAGGATGATGAGGGTGGTCACGGAGAGGATGAGAACACCACAGTTGCCAAAGGCGAGGAAGAAAGTGGCAAGGCCGTGCCTGAGGAAGGAGAAGACTCGAATGAAGAGGCACATGCCACGGAAGGGGTTGACAAGCATGCAGAAAGTCTGGTTCGACTCAAACAGATGTTTGATTCCAATATAGATGAGAAATGATGAGAATAGATACGGTTAGAAATGCAGGACCCCCTTGCCACCGACCCACATTTCTTGTTTGGGGCAGCCTGATTTCAAGAGCATTCTAGTCTAGCAGTCATTAGTAGCCCTTTATTCAAGGACTTCAAAGCAGACATGTCCAAGTTCTAACCTACTTACTGTTTTTGAAAGGACTGGCAATGAGACGGGCAGTATTTGCACTTCATTTCCTTACTCCAAATGGGTATCTCCAGCTATAGCATGTTATTATAGCATGTTATATGTAGCATATATGTAGCATATGTTATATATGTTGATATATGCAGCATGTTTGTTCTATGTGGCATATGGATCTCACAACGAGACACCTACCTTCGCTTCCTCTGATGTCCTCTGTGAGGCTGCAAACACGACCAACACGAATGCGACCGCCACGAACGCAACGAACGCTTCCGTGGAGCCTCCTGAACCTGCAGCCAAAGTCACTTGCCTCAGCACAGATTGGCAGTTGGGCAGTTGGCTTCGATTGAATTTGTCCATGTTCTGTCCATGCCTGTCCAAAAAAGTGGATAAAACGATATAACACAGTAAAAAAAATCCTGTATAAAAAGTGGATATCGATGGAGACCTCAATCTATGGCCATTTGAATGAGGAACCGCAAAAAAATTGGTTGTCCCACATTGCTCAGCGTAGGTCGGTGCTGGAAAAGCAGCTCCAAGTGGTCCAGCAGAGGCAAGCGTCTTGCTGCAGCTTGCCATGAATGCGATGAATCTCTTGGTGGATACCACATCGTTGTCATTTCTGTAAGGACATGCAATACTCATGAAATATATGAAATTACAGATACTTACAGAATACACAGTATGTATATGTATGTATACCGAAATATTTACTGTATGATCTGTACATGATAGAAAGCATTTATAGGATAATATTACAATTCAACCAGATACGTTTGCCAAGCAATTCACCATCACCTCTACATGTTTCCAGTGGATCTTCTGCCAGTGTTTAGCTCTAGGAGGAGTTGGAGATCGAGCATGTTACCTCGTTGGCGCCAAGTGTGCCCTGGTCATCAATGTGGGGTCTCGGGTGTCAATGGGGAATTAACCACCAATACCCTCCAATAATCAAACATGACTAGTTAGCTCGGAAAGTCATTGCCATGTTTGATTGCTGGAGGGTATATTTGGATGTATATGGCATTTTAAGATGGACATGATGATGAAAACGGGATTTTGAGGAATTTGAATTATCCCCCTCATCCGATCTTCATCCCCCTGTTTCAGGCAAAACCATTATTTCGGGGTTTCTCCCGTACCATGCTTTTGGTTCTTCGCTGACAACATTGCTACGTGACCGGCAGACCAAATAGTTTCTAAGGCCATGGACCACAGAAAGTTCAACTCAGCACCCTATATTAGTGACATCAGGATTACATAGGATTAGTGACGTCACGATTGCATAGGGCCTAGGGTATTCCAATTATGTACATGGGTGCATGTGCTTGGATGTAGGTGTAGGAACTGAAAATTGATGCTTTATGTTCAAACCAAGGCCGCCAAGGCTCACCATGCATTCAAGTCAATAGACCAGGCAAGGGCCAGCTCAGTGTCTGAGATGAGAGATTTGGGGACCAAAACCTTTGGGGACGTTCCACAAATTGTTTGGACCTCCCAGCATGTTTTATTAACATGGACTTAGAATGACTTATATCTGGTCAAAAAAAGTGACTGATCCAATTAAATTCCGGGTACATTCATTTAGGCAGTTCAGTGACAAGGATTTGTGGTCGAGCATGGTTGACACTGAATCAGCGGCAGCAACGACCACCCATTTTTGGTCCCACAGTTGGATGCGAACATCTTCAGTATTTGATGGTAAATCAGCTGGTAAACACCATGGGTTGCTGTAGATTTTCACTTAAATCAACCGACCAAGCTGGTGGTGCCATCGCTGATCGCCAGGCGGAAAGTGCGGCAGGCGGCGGGTCACAGTATGTTTATTCAATTTTTCTGGCCCAACTACATCGAACGCATTCGAACCGCTTCTAGTTGCCTGGTTTGGACGCAGTTATACAATGTTATACACAGTTTTTTTTATTTCTTTCTTTTCCGCAAAACTTGGAGGTTCAAAAGAGAAGGAAGATGAAGAGTCACAGAAACCAGACCAAGCATCGTCTCTTCATGATGAAAAGGAAGCGAAAGGTGGAGGAAAAATTGACAGAGCAGAGGCAGCAGAGGCAGCAGTTGCAACAAACGTGAATGATGAAGCAAATAAAGGGAAACCCAAAGAACCAAAGCAGACTGCAGGGGAAGAAGAACAGCCGGAGCCCCCACAGGAAATGGAGGAAACAGGGCAGACTGAGCCCCAGGAAGAAGAGACAACAGCAGAGCCTTCGAAGAGCACAAAGGAAATGAATCAGATTGAAGAGCCAAAGCCTTCAAACGAAGAACATGAAATGAATGAGGAAATAAAGGAAACGCGGCAGACAAAGCCCCAGGAAGAAGAGACAACAGCAGAGCCTTCAAAGAACACAGAGGAAACAAATCAGATTGAAGAGCCAAAGCCTTCAAACGAAGAACATGAAATGAATGAGGAACAAAGCCAAGAAGAGTCTGACAATGCTGGCAAGGCACCAGTAAACCCTCCAATTCATGAGGAAGCAGGAGGGGTTGAAAATGCCGGGGAGAATTCTGAAGGCGGCTCGCCTGAAATGGAGGCAGGAAGAGTTCCGAAGAACTCAGAGAAAAGCCTGGAAGCAGGTGGGCTGCATCACTTCAAAACTCTGACACGATTGTGGCACCACCGATCATTGTCCTGAATTGTGTAGCTTGTTGTGTTGGCTTCGGGCTTGCAAGCTGCCAATCTTGGCTGCCTTTTGTCAGGAGAAGGCGGCTCTACAGAACCAGAAGAGGGGCAATCTGAGGATGACGCAGTAGATGATCTTCCAGAAGAGAACGAGGATCACCCAGACCTCTCAGAGGACTCAGTAGCCCGACAAAGTATGCCGAATCAACGTTTGATTTCTGGTGGACGCTGAAGAGCCAGTTCCTTATTCCAACTGTTCCCATACTTGTGGAGACTTGTGGATTTAATCAACATCTTTCCATTTTTTGATTGTTGTGCAACAGAAATCATGGATTCACAATCATTTCATCCAAGGATATTCATGCATTGACTGTGTCTATTCAATCAAGATGGTGTCAAACATTGTATACCACCCCCCAAACTAAGATTGACCCAGCCAAGTTTCGGGGGTTGTGAGATTAGTTTCGACTCAACATTTGCTAAAAACTCCGGATCGATGTTGGTTTACTGGAGGGTGTAGACCCTGAATTTTTCAACACATGGACCCTGAATGAACATTGAGATAGACTTAAGACCATTCCAGGGTCCTCTTAGACTTATAAAATCCTATATATATATAGATATACTATATATTATCATATATTATCATACTATATAGATATTTATGTATTATTCACCCCGCTTCGCGTGGGGCGGCCGCCCACACCGCAGGTTTATTTCGGTCCGTGAGAGGGGCTAAGGGTGGTGTGGAATATGAGGAGCAGAGCAGCACAGGAGAATTGACATACATAACTGCTGGGTTCGTGAATTTTCACTT
>Ga0126342_10015823_pt1 | contig 13188 bp, 14 predicted proteins | sample Cyp1metagenome_FD_92528 | JGI IMG/M metagenome (GOLD analysis project Ga0126342, IMG submission 92528) | Coral microbial communities from Lord Howe Island, Old Settlement Bay, Australia - Cyphastrea 1 metagenome | ecosystem: Host-associated > Invertebrates > Cnidaria > Coral ... | reverse complement strand
TTGTTTTTTAAAGGGGATCAATTAAAAGTCAAATTGGCCAAACTGAAATTTTCGGAAATTGGAGATGGATGCCTGTTTTTAGTATTAGGGGGACGTTTAGTATTAGGAGGAAGGGATTATTATCTATACAATTCTATAGATCGATGTAATTGCCAGCATTTCGCCAAGTGGCGCCCCTGCAGGGGGCCAGACCTGCCCGGTGAGGTTCCAGAAGCACCTCCTATGGCTCTGTGGCGTCCTGAGAGCCCTGGAGATCGGAACGGGGTTGGATCCACCTCAAGGTTTTCATGGGAAATCCCACACAAAAAATGGATGAGAACTGGGGTACTGGGGTACCCCCATGACTTTTCGGAAAACTCCATAACAGAGACAGAATCTTCCAGAACTTGGAAATACTTGGAGAAGCTCACTGAGCTCACTGAGCTCACGTGATATACAGCAGTGTTGGATTGGTTTCTTGATGTTTCTTGGCTCTAAGGGAATTTGCTGCTGGTAGTGGCATCGCTGAAGCCTCGGTGCTAAAGCAGTTTCTGAGGCTGTCATCATTTGAGGTTGAGCCCATGGCGAATCAAGAAGTTTTGAGTACAGTTTGGGTCTTTCCGTTTTTCCGTGTTTGGTTGAAAATGAAAGGTATTATCAAGTCTTGGGCCGCAATCAAATCACTATTCCCACCTATTCCCAATCTTCATGGCGGCAACTGATAGACTCTGATAGACATCTCTGATCCATGGAGTTTGGCCGAGTTTCTACAACAGGTTACATTATGTTACATTATGTTATATTGCAATATTATATAATATATATATGTATGTACATACTAGTACCTCATCAATCGGTACGTTTTATCGCTTCAGTAACGATCATTTCTACCCAAATCACATCATAAACACAGGTAGAAAGAAAACATGTTCAAAGTGTTCAGTTACCAAATAATTCCAAATAGCATCATGCCCCATACTGTCACTAGATATTTTCAGAATTCCTCTTGTTGATCATGTCCCAAGTTTCCCGGAAATTTCAAGGCTATTTATTTGTCTCACAGCTGAAGCCAAAACTGAGGTGAACCCTGCCCTTAAAGACGCGCCGAAGACGGAAGCTGCACAACCAGCGCCGCCGCCGCCGCCACCGATCACGGGGTGCCTGGAGTAGAGTTCGAACTGAGGGAAGAGATCACAATAATTCCATCCCCTTAAGAAAAGCCCAAGAAACTATGGTCGAATAGGTGAGTACTGATTACACAAATTACACATATTTGGGACCATTTAAGGATTTTTAATTTGAGGGGTATGGGATTAGTTAAGGTACCCTTGGGGAATCAAACCTAGCAACGGGTGTGTGGGACATTTACACGCTTGATGTTTTTGGATGTGACTTAAGTTGACTTAAGGATACAGTATCATCAGAGAAGATTTAGTCAATCTAGCTGATCTATCCTGAATCTACTTATAGAATATTGAAGACCAGTCACACCCAAAGGCAAACATATATATTTGTAGATATTTGAATCAACAAGACCACATCAAATGGGTCTCACCCCTATTATCCCTTTCCCGTAACTTTAAACAAACCCCCTTGAATTCATGAATTGTGACTTGCAGTTTGAGGCATTTGGGTGTATTTTGGTATTAGGGAGAAGCGATCATACATTCCTTATAATGGGAAAATCATGTTCAAATGGGAAAAGTATGGAAAATGAAGGTTCTATTCCTTCATTTTCCATACTTTTCCCATTTGAACATGATTTTCCATGATTTTCCCATTAAGGCATCTAAAAATGCCAGCAGAATTTGAGGATTTACCGGCTACCCTGGGGTAAACTAGCATAGATGTGGAAACTCCACTAGCTGGAGTTAATGTTTTTCCGAAGTATTCCCCATGGGTTTTCCAGAGCTTTTTCTATGTTGACCCCAGGGTAAATCCCTATGGAATCACCGATGGCATAAATCCCATCGTCCCAGGACGTCCCATAGCTGGTGCAGGATTTCGCAACCATGCACAGGTAAATCCCATTATATAATATATATATATATATATGATTACAGTATCAGTATCCCATTTTCTACTAATGTGGTTAAAACATGTTAAAACAATAATATATCATTCCCAAATTCACCATTTTTATGGGTGGTATAAACCATCAAGTTTAGGGTGGTTTTAATTTTTGTTTTAACCACATCAAATCCCATTTGGTACCCTCTGGTAAACTAACATAACTATGGAAAATCACCATGTTTCATGGGTAAATCCACTATTTCTATGGCCATTTTCAATAGCTATGTTAGTTTACCCACTATAAATGGCCATTTTCAATAGGTTTTTGTATGTTTACCAGAGGGTACTAGGTAAATCCCCCATGAGATCCCCCATTTTTTAACCGCTTCCCGGCCAGGCTCACTGGGGATGTGGCCTTGGCGCTGGAGGGAGCTCGACTTCCGGCCGCGCGGTGGTAACAAGCAAAGTTGAAACGAAGGATGTAGAGACATCGACATCGATGATATAGTGGTTATATGATGTTATATGAGTGTTAATGATTAATATGATTTACTGTCAATATAATGCTGTATATTATATATAATTATATAGACATATGTATGGAGGTTTCCGAAAAGTCATAGGGGTACCCCAAAATCATCCATTTTTTGTGTGGGATTTCCATGAAATAAACCATCCAGCTATTGGGGTGCCCCCATTTTAGGACACATTCATTTAGATAAATCGATTAGATAGGTGTACATATGGATATATAGGCAATATATGTCATATATGTATAAATACCGTGTTTTTACACAAGGATATATATATATATATGTATACACATGTGTATATATATATGTATACACACTCAATGTACTTGGATGCATGAGAGTCAAGAATCGCAAACAAATTTACAATGCCTGCCATGGTTAAATAGAAGTCTCTACTCTTACATGTTACAGCCCCACATTAGTTGTTGTTTGGGTCGAGATACAACTCCCAATCAGATGTGGGGTCATTTTCCTTGCATTTGCTGGTTGTTTTTGTTGCAATCATGTTTGTACAACGATACATCCTACACGTAGATCTGTGTGTATATCTTTCTATACATTTGAGAAGATGACCAAAACCCTTAATAACAAATGAACATCACCATAAATCACCAGAAATGACCATGAAATCACCATGAAATCACCAGAAATGATCATGAAATCACCAGGGTTGAATCCACCCACCAGATCCGGTAAATCGGCCGACAGATCCTGGCACTGACCAACTTGCCACCACCACCGCCTGGCAGCCGAGTGCTGGGAAGGGTCATGGTACCGAGTGAGGAAGCAAAAAAAAAAGGGGATGAAGATCCATCACTTGACTTTGGTTGAAACAGCAGAGTATTTTTCGGCTTAATATCATGTCAAATCTCATTCCAATCTTTCTATATCTAGGTTTTGATGTGAAAACCAGGCTATCAGGATGAGCTATTTCCTGTGTTTGCATCTTCCTAAAAAATGACTACACCAGCTAGACCTCTTGATGTTGATCACTAAACATACTATGGCCATATGCAAAAAGAATATGCTTTCATTTTTTTGTTGTTGGATTCAGATCATCTGGGAATCTACTGCCATGGTTTCATGTTTGGAGACATTGGAACCACGCTTGCATCGATATGGCATTGGCCATGGGCCCATCAAGGCCCCTGAGAACGGCAAAGGCCCCTCTTCCGGTGAGGCCTCAGCTGGGGAGTGCTAGGATCAACACCCATTGACCCATCCCCAAGAATTGTTTTTTTTTTTTTCCCATGGAAAAAAAAACGCCAGGATGCTTGCTTGATTTGGATGCTCATGTTCTTTGTCATATTATTTGTCATTCGACTTTGGATCCTTAGGATTTCCCATCCCTTTGGGCCCCTTGACTCAAAGGCCGCCCACCGAAACAGTGACATCACTCAAGTCTGAGCCAACGGCAAGTCCGCCCTCAGGATCGGCAGATTGATGATTTTAGGTTGTGAAGTTTTTCGTGGGATATAATGGGATATAATAGGGATATCACCAGAAATATGATATTCTGGGTGTGTCCAAGAATGGGGTCTACTCCAATTTTTTAATAATGTTTCATTCGGAAAATGATGATTAAGCATAGGCTTTTGGGGGTATCCTATTTTCAGACGAACAGAAATGGGTCTTGCACCATAGTTTTGTTTCTTGGAATTTTTGAAAGGCTCACAAACGAGAGCTGTCTAGTGTGTGATTGGTTGGGGACAGACCCATGATTTAGTTGGTAGTTGGTGACACTGCCTGCTGTCGATTGATTGTCGACTGGATCTTCGATGTGGATGTAGCTCCAATCTGCAACGTCCAGGGACCACACCGCTGTAGCCCTGAACACAATTCAGTGGCCATTTCAGGAACGATTTATTGGAGGTACCTGCCATATACTTGCCATATACAAGGTCTATGTAATGGGGTACCCCAAAAATATGGCTTTATATGGCACAGTACCTCCAATGACACACTATAGTTCAAGAACCACTCCCTCCCAATGATCCTGCAGATGGATTTCAGGCATATTTTTTGAGGGCTGTCAACTGCTGTTTGCACAGATGACGGGCTCAATGGAATTCGCAGGTGTTGAAACCATCAAGTGTATGGTCCCTTGGCCCCTTGGAGTTTCTGTCGATCCCTTGATGTCTCACCATCCAGCGCCACAGTGGGTTAAAGCTGAAACCTAGAAATGTATAGAAATGTGAGATCCGAGACCCCTCAACCCCCAACGAAACCCTTCAAAACCTCCCACGCTTCAATATCTCCAATAAAGTTTCTTTGAGGCAACATTTTGGGTATCCCGGTATCCCTGGCTTTGTCAACACATCGACAAAGTTCGAGATAGCTTTCACCTGCGGTGCCGTTTGTCTATAGTCGAGATTTGATCGATGTCCTCGATCTGGCGACTGGACCCTGCAACGGCCTAAGATACCCTCTGGTAATTTAACATAGCTATTGAAAATGGCCATAGAAACAGATATTTATAGTGGATTTTCCCAACAAAAATGGTGGATCTTTCCATCGTTTTTTCTATGTTTACCAGGCCTTTTGTATGTCAAAACTCAGCCTTTTCACCCGGAATCCAATGGATCCCCAAGGGGATCCACCCGTTGTTGACTCCCCAGAGATCCCGGTTTTGATAGTGAAACAACCATGATGACTTGGGGAATCTTGGGGATAGCTCCATTTTTTTCAGAAACCACCAAGTGGTGGTGAGGAGTATCCAGATACTTTAATGTAATCTTATGTAAGTATAAAATCCCGGTTAAATCACCAAGAAATCTCATTGAATCACCGTTTTGGTTGGATAAATCCTCTGAAATCACCCGGGTCCAGCATCGCTCCACGTCGCGTGCGGCTGCATCGGCAATTCCAACGCGGGTCGTTGCGTGAGAAAAGCGGCAGAACTCTCCGGCTGTGGTTGGATGGGGTTTAGGGGTCAATATAATTTACATCAAAATGACATCAACATGAATCTGGTTGGTGGTTTCAAACATTTTTTTTTCCATAATATATGAGATAATTCTTCCCATTGACTAATATTTTTCAAGATGGTTAAAACCACCAACCAGACATCAACATGAATGTTATCTAGATGATTAAATTAATGATGGAATGATGGCATTGACTTGATGTTATATCATCGTACAATTGCCGAGTTGAAGGACTTCAGCATCGCTGGTTTCACGCCATGGCCGACTCGCCAGATCATGCTGAAGGGTGCGTACTCTGGGCAGCAGTTGGCAGCTCAGAACGCTCGGCTTATCAAACAACGCTTCTTTGGTTTGGATAATTTAACAGAATATATGAAATACATTGAAATACCATTAAACGCCAAGTTTCGTTTTCTTTTTTCCGGATGAACATAGATAGCTGGGGTGAACAGAAAGGATATGAGGATTTTGATCCCTACCCAAAAGCATTGTAAAGAACGGATGTACATGTATCACGCAACATTACCACTTTGATGGGAATAGTTTTTTTTTGACCCACCCATACGTGCCATGGTCAAGAGTTGGAAAATCTACGTTTGTTGGAGGATGGTCATTGCATCAATGAGGGTTAAGATACTAATTGAAGGATGGATGACCATACCGCATATACCATGTTTTGCCTATGGCACGTGTAGTGAGGTCTAGTCTAAAAGACAAGGCTACAAACGAACATATGTAAATTTATGATAATTTATGAACAACAATATTCAGCCAACATCTGTGTCCCAAGAATATGGGCACCCAGAGTCCAACGCTTGATGATCGTGGGAGCTGCAAAAGGCAATGGGTTTCGAGGTATATGTGTTTCCTTGTTTGGGAATGTGAATTACATTCAGGTCGTTTGATGATCTAATTTTTATTTGAATCTGAGTATACTGTGTTATGAACCAATCTGAGATTGTTCATGTACACTCTGGTAAACTAACATAGCAATGGAAAATCACCATTTTCAATGGGAAAATCCACTATTTCTATGGCCATTTTCAATTGCTATGTTAGTTCACCAGAGGGTATTCCTATTATAAACTGCTTCTTATTATGGTTTTGACAGGAGATGCGGAGACTTCCCACAGCCATCACTTCCCAATTTCATTGCCGCTGGCCCAGTGCAGTGCTGCAGTCCGTGGCGGAAGAACAGCAGAGGATCCAGCAGGCGGAAGAACAACAGGGCTGGGTCAATAGAGCCAATGGATCAAAAGATTATCAATCGTGGTCAAGATATTCAATATATATTCAATATATATATATAGATGAATGGATCATTTTGTGACTGTCTTGTGAACATTTCTGAAAAACCATCTTCAACATGATGTGAAATCCATTCATTGTTCCATCATGGACCATGGATCATATTGATCATCCATTCATAAAATTCATCATTTTTTTTTTCATTCACACATTCATGAAAATATATTCATGAAAACACACTCATTGTCATCCACAAACATGATACATCATGATTCATCCATTACCCTCTGGTAAACTGCCACATAGCTATTGAAAATGGCCATAGAAATAGTGGATTTACCCATCAAAAATAGTGATTTTCCATAGTTATGTTAGTGTATTTCATAATGAATCAACGGTGGAAGTCTTGAGGCTGTTTACATGGGCGCCCTCACGGACTCCTCCGATGTGTCGGAATTCTTTGTGTCGGCGAGCCAAAAAAACGGGGTGCAGCTAAGGAGGTCAACGATGAACTAAAGACCCATAAGTTGGGATATGGAGGTTTCTTAAGTCATGGAAGTACCCCTAAATCATCCATTAAACAAAATGTATATTTTCCATTATTTTCCATGATAAACCAACCATTTTGGGGTACCAGCATTTATGGAAACCTCCATATAAGCCCTATAACTCTGGTTATAGATCCACAAACATCACTGAACCTGAAGTTACATGAGGGGGAACGCCTTCTGGTACTGTTCTCGAGGATCCACCATGGAATAGTGAACATCTCCAATGAGTACGGGAGAATATGCAGGTTTCTTAAGTCATGGGGGTACCACCAACTCATCCAAAATTCACACCCTTTTAGTAGAATCTATGGTGACTTGGGGCTCCACCACTTTAAGAACCCCCCATAAATTTGGGCAATTGTTAAGTGCGAACCATTCAAGAAAAAATCTAGGATATGACAGGAGAATCATGGAATACTATATTAAATTGTTTGATGAGTATGGGAGAATTTCCTGCTAATTCGATATTTATATATTATATATATTTATCAGATAATTCTCGCATACAAAAATCAGATAATTCTCGCACCAAATAGGATAAGATACCACTGCTATTTTTCCGGGTAATCTGCCCCATTGTGGTTTGTGCTTTGTGGATTTGCAAACGGGATGATTCCACATTACCTGAGATTTAACTATGGTAAGAAGACATGGAGTCCCGAGGCAGATGCAGTTGGTGTGTTGGCTAGACACATCATATATATATATATAATTTATATGTATATATATATATACAATTACATATATATAGAATTATATATAAAATTATATATATATATATATATAGAATTATATATATAGAATTATATATATATAATTATATATATAGAATTATATATATATACCCTCTGGTAAACTAACAAAGCTATTGAACATGGCCATAGAAATAGTGGATTTACCCATTAAACATAGTGATTTTCCATAGCTATGTTAGTTTACCAGAGGGTATATATTTGACAACCAGCACCACGGCAGCTCCTGAGAGTCGTCGGTTTTTTGAGGTCACAGGGGGTGCTGTCGGCCTATCATCCGGAGACCCGATGATTGCGGATGATGAGGGATGAAGATGGATGGAATACTGATAGTATTTTAGAGATTGACATGGATGTGACAGTATTTGCAGCTGCCATGCTACAGCAAACAGATATCCCTATTTTTGTCAGCACTTCAATTTTTAAATTTTATCTCACATGATAGATATGATAGGAGACATGAAGACAGCTTCGGCCCAGAGGTCTAGCAGCCTAGCATCCACCCTTGGCCATTGGATCAGCCGGCAGGAGATCTCCCCTGACATGGCGGAAAGTGGTGGGGAAGAAGGGATGAAGGAACAAATGAAGCAGGCCTGGAGATGCCGAAAGTTGCCTCAGGAACATCGAAGGAAGTCTAGAGTTGGGTGGCTTGCCTCAGGGGGTTCGAAATCCAGTGTTTTTCTTATGTTTTCTTTTCCCTCTACCCTTTGGTAAACTAACGTAGCGCTATGGAAAAGCACCATTATGCACCATTTTAATGGCTGATTCAACTATAAGCGAGCAATTGTCCAAAGCCATGTGAAATTACGAGGGTCCAAGTCCACGAAATGCCGCTTGTTGCCTCAGCTGGCAGGGCAGCTATCATCTTTGGGTACCCGAGCCGTTCCTGAAACTGACCGTCGCTTGGAGCACCCTTGTCATCACCAATCATGATCAAAATCATCACAATAACAAGTACTGTACAATAATCTATTATACACATATGGCTATGGATCAATACCTATACATATATATACATACCATTTTTAGGGGGATGAACATCCATTTACCAGCGATTTTGATGTTCACCAGGGGTACAAGGTTTTTACCCATCCCCATATAATTCATATAATATATACATGAGAAGAATAGTATGACAATCGGCAACGTCATCATTTTATGGAATCATGGCTATCAAACTGACCTCACCGATTGACCTCACCGGTTGCCATCATGCCGGCCATGGGTCCGCTGATCCGATGATCCACAACAGTTTCAGATGTTCCATCCCTGCTTTCCGTTTCTGGTACCCTCTGGTAAGCATACAAAAAACTATGGAAAATCAGCATTTGTGTTGGGAAAACTCACTATAAATGGCCATTCTCCATAGCTATGTTAGTTTACCAGAGGGTACCTGGCATGATGTTCAACATTAGTAGTTTCAGATGTTGACAACTTTCATATTCAGATTGCTGGGATGGTGATCCCCTTAATCGCGGGAGACAAAGATCCAAAGGACTCATCCCAAAATTGCTTCAGGGATTTTTAGAGGTATATCAAGTTGCATATTTAGATGGTGAAATGCCTGTGAATTCCTGTAGATGTTCCCAAAATCCATGAAGGAAAGCACCAACCAGATCCAAAGAGATCCTCAAATCGCCCAGTTCGTGTCCTCTTTAGAGCCCGAAGTTCCTGAAGTGGAAAGCGACCCCGGCGAAGGCCTGGTTGATAGATGTGGAAACCACATTTCTTTTGATAGGAAACCAACCATATGTGTGCCTAATAGATACATGCATACATATATAGTTATATATGTTATATATTGATATATATATATATATATTGTTATATTATACAGTATACATATCTACATTTAGAATTTTATACATCCCTGTTGGTGGTTTTCTTCTGATGGAAGAAAAAACATATGTTTTTGTCATAAATAAGAGAGCATGGCTGAACAATAATACGATCAAGTTATCCTTCGGGACCTGCTTGGTTCTCCATGTATTGCAGGGGTCATCGCCTTCTACCACGTCTTGGTTCTCCGTGGTATGGAGCACGTGTGCGCCAAACCAAACCGGGACAGAGGAGGCCCTTGTCATTAGCTGTCTATTTTTACAATAGATTTATAGATGATACATGTGCGGATCATGTAAATCATTCCATCTATAAGAATCCATATTACATATGAGATGTGTCCACATGTTTTGATGTATCTATTTGTCGCCTGGTTTTAAGGGTTTTAAGATGTTTTAAGGCCGAATGCCGTTTATGAATATCCCATCACTAGCCAACATCTCCAATTCCAGCAGATTCCAAGCAATAAATTGTAGCACGTGATGTTTTTCAAAACTCAGAAACAGTAGAGAAACCTTCGGACAATACCCAGTGGACATATTACTTGATCCATGTTGATCCTTTTTTGTTGAACATCGAAGAATTTCGACATCAAGCGACAACTTTCGCAGCATTTCAATGCTCAAGCCGCTGCGGGACCGGGGGCTGTGGCAGGCACCAATGGGGGCTGATGATTCTCGGTAAAACATCCATGACGCGGTGAAAATTGGAGTAATGTGGGTAAAAATGGTAAAACCATGTCATAAACGACCCATTTGGGAATGGTTTATACCACCTATAGTTATGTTTTTCTTCCTGAGTGTGTTTTTCTTTCTTGGATATGTTGTGCGACCCATTTGTGAATTTGTGTTCCTGATGGTATTTACATTTTACATCATGTAATTGGAAACAGTTTCGTAAGATCGGATGGACATGCTTCGGTCAAGACATATCACAAAAGACTCAATGCATACTCGTACATACACTAAAAAGGTATACTGGTGAGAAACCATGATTTTTTACCGTGAGCCCGTATTTGCCTTAAGAGTTTTCTTTGACTGCCTATCGTTTATATAATACTGTATCGTTAAATTGCATTCGTTGATTCGATATAATACGTATGTTTTTGTCTGGTTGGTGGTTTGGAATATTTTTTATTTTCCATGTCATATATGGGATGTCATCCTTCCCATTGACTTTCATATTTTTCAGAGGGGTTGGTCAACCACCAACTAGTTGTCCAAAGCAGGGTGCGAGCCTGAGCGCCACGACACTTCGTGGGCTGCTGAGTGCTTGGTCATGTGACGTGTTGCGGCTTTTTTGGATGCGCCATATGTCAACTATAGCTAGACACAATACATACCCTCTGGTAAACTAACATAACTATGGAAAATCACCATTTTTCATGGGAAAATCCACTATAAATGGCCATTGTCAATAGCTACGTTAAATTACCAGAGAGTGGATCTTTTTTTGGCTGATTTTCTATTCTATATTCTGGGCAAAGATGGGAAAAGTGCCCCGAGTGGCATATACTGTTTGTGTTCACAAACAAGGCTGTCTTTACTGGGTTCATGCCACACATGATTCATGTTTCTTGGGTGAGTCATTGGCGAACTGCAAATATTTGCAAATCCGAGAAGTTGAATCAAACAAGCACTAGGATCATAGTAGGTTCACATGTGTTATCAGTTTATCTTCCAGTTCTCAATTTGGTTCGAAACATCATAACTTTGTTGAGGTGAAACTACGAGGAACTTGGCCTTTTTACCCCTCCGAAAGGGTTTTATGCCTGGCAATTGAGTTATGCCGTGATGCCTGGTAATTTCACGCACACTCACTTAACCGCTGCCACCAAAATCGTATCTTTGAAATTCTTTGATAATGAATATTCAAAACATCTCATGATTTTTCCATCCATTTTCCCATGTTTTTTAAAAGAGGACAAGAAAACCAGTGTCCATTTGGCCCCTTTTGGCCCATTTGCCCCTTTTGGCCCATTTGGCCCTCGAGCCCTGCCATCGCCTTTTGGGTTCACAGCCCAGCAGAACTTTCGGTGCTGGGAGCGGAGACCTGTGTGCCTCCCACCGTTGCTTGGTGCGGCATGTCATGGGTGCAATTTTCAGCGATGTGACTGGGTGCCCCTTGAAACAGAATGAAACAGATTTGATAGACATTTTAGACAATGATGTTAATCATGTTCTAAAAAGTATTCTCTATATTTTGCAACGAACTTGAGATGAACCAAATCCGATGTTTTTTTTCAATTCTGAGCTGGTTGCTGTCTATCCGCGGAGCAAAATTCCCAAAAGGTCAGGTCAAAATTCCGCCCCCGGAAATCACATGACCTCAGGTTGAGACGCAATGAAGTGCCTGGCTGTCATGTTGCCAGGGGATCCTAGGGGTGTGGAAGACTGAGGAAATTTAGGAGTGCCACTTGCTGGGTAGAGTTCCACTGTCACAAAAAATTAAGTGGTTATGTATGATTCTATATGATTATGTAAGCATAGTTATAGGATGTTATAGGATGTTATGGGCGTTATATCCAAACTTAGGGGGGGAAATAGCGTTATACTCAGTAACACCAACTGCAGCCTCCATCTAGGCCAGCTGTGGTGCTGGCAACCATGGAGTCACCTGCCAAGAAGGCCCTGATTCTGCATGGATTCTGAATGGAAGAACTAGAGTTCAATGGACTATCCATGACTATCAACTTCAGATTTCAGACATCTCTTGAGCTCGTGTTTCATGGTGATTCACCAGAACCCGCAGATATTGCAGATTTTTCCAAAGCAATCCCTACCGTGCTCCCAGAATTGGTCTAAGGGAATTATACAGGAAACTCTGATTCTGGCATGTGGTCAGAGAAAATATGGAGATATGATTGGTGGGAACATCACGAATAGTAACAACAGGAACACTTATAAAAGATCAGATAATAACATCATGACACTATGGATTCAATTCCAATAGTAGTGGCAATAATATAAGAAATATAGTAAAACTGATATATTCATAGTATTAATATAATAAATACATATATATATATATATTATACTAAGTATCTAGCAGATAGAATATTCAAAATTTCTTAGACAACAGATAGAATGCTCAAATTCCATAACAGGTATAGTTTGACAGATAGAATATTCAAGATGATCACAATAGATCAAATAATTCCATGGTGGATTTCTTCATACCACCCAAAAAAATCAAATCAAATCTAAGTTTCCAGAAAATCATCTGCACGTTTGGAAACAAATTCATTCACTCATAATTTATTGACTGGCTTGTATGCCACTTCTTTCAATCAAAACGGTACAAAAGATTGGCTGGAGCCAGCAAAGCTGGCACTCCATGTAGCTGG
>Ga0126342_10015822_pt1 | contig 13190 bp, 13 predicted proteins | sample Cyp1metagenome_FD_92528 | JGI IMG/M metagenome (GOLD analysis project Ga0126342, IMG submission 92528) | Coral microbial communities from Lord Howe Island, Old Settlement Bay, Australia - Cyphastrea 1 metagenome | ecosystem: Host-associated > Invertebrates > Cnidaria > Coral ... | reverse complement strand
CACTGGGGAAGCTGAGCTCTTCACTCTTGAGAGAGAACAGCTACAGAAGGAAGACGGCATGTCCAAAACTCAGTCATGACATGCAACCAGCTTCCCCTTACATGAATTCCAGGGTCCACATATTTCCATGTATTATGAATAACTTTATATATATATAGAGTAACCCCTGTGGAACAACTATTTTTTTTTCAGATGTTACTTTTCTGTCTTTGTGGGGATTTGCTACAAATGATTTGGAGATTGTCAATACGACCCAACTATTCTGAATCTATGCCACCGGTAACTCGTACCCCACCATTTTTGCTTCCCATTACCACCGTTCATAAGGATTTCAAACCGGGTTGGTAGACACAGGCACAAATCAAGCAAAAGGCCGGTTCAATGGATAATGTATTTGACTTTTCAGCACATGGACCCGGTTTGAACCCTGCTTCTCCTCAACCTGTCATCATAATTTTGGAGGTTGAATGCGCCCACCACCCTTCATCCCCAATCATTACATGTTCCAATCATATGTTTTGGTGGCATGAACACATCTCATTTTTTTTGGTGACTGAGTGTTGGCAGATGTCGGCTGTGAAATGCCCTTCCCTTTATCCACTCACCGCATTTCTGTTGGTTAAATCATGCTAAATCAAATCCCAATTTTTGTGAGGTTAGATTTCCCTTTGTTATCACCTTCATCACCCTTCATCACACATCATCACCCTTCCTCGCCCCCCAAACCACTGGAAATCCCCTGGTTTCGGTAGTGAAACGCCCTTGCCACCTGAAATTTAACCCCGAGATCTCCGTTTTCCATTTTTTTGCACCATGCTTCAAATGGCACATCCCCCCCCATTCTTCATTTTCTACAAAACCCTTGAAATCCCCAAAGCTCAGCGCCCCCAAGCCCCCAACCGGGCCACTTCTCCAGGGACGACGTGTGCACCTCATCGCCAGTGGCCTCAGGCGCCTCAACCTCGAAGCCCAAGGACTCCGCCTCGCTGCCCTCGGAAGCCTCGGAAGCCACCGCCGTGGCCGAGGCTTGGAGCGACTGGAGATAGCCTCGGGGTCAGCTGGCCGTGGGGAACTGCTGGAGATGGCGATTTCAATAAGAAATTCCATGAAGTTCTCGAAGGCAGGGGGCGGGGCAGCGAAAAATTGAGAGTTGAAGCAACAAATTGGGGATTTCACGAAGAATGTGTTGGGATTTTCTTCGAGAAAACATGGTTTCAGCTGTCAAATAGGTAGTGAAGCAACAAAAAAAATGAAGACTTCCAAATTGGACATTGAAGCACACAAAATGAATATTGAGCCTTAAAAAATATACGGGGGGTGCAGCAAACAATTTAAATGGGAGCTGGTCAACTAACCACATCAGAGGAATATTGCCACAAACTTTGTGGGCAAGTTCAGACATCTTTTGGGGAAGCAGAACAAGAAACCGCAAGAGATACTTGGGGGTATTGATGAAGAAACGGGAGTGTATTCACCAAGGAAATTCAGGTTGTCTACTAGCAAAATAGATGCCACCCAACAAACTCCGACGAACATGCAGATCTTGCAAACATAGTCGTCCAGAATTCGCGGTTTAGAGTCTAGAGCCTTTTTTTGAGGCTGTGTGTGATCCTTGGAACAATTTTAGTGGTGTATTCCTACATTTAGGGGGCAGATTCCAAGATATTCCAAGTATCCAATCCGCATCAACAATCAAGCGCTGAGAACAAATTAGCAACTAAAATGGTGGCGCAGGGTCGGCACATCGCCCCAGCGATGGAAACAGAACATCAAACCGCCAAAATCATCATCGATCATCATTGGTTGCCCGTGATATCCCCATTGAAATGGCCACTCCGAGACCCAGAAACGCGTCACGCGTTCATCCTTAGCCAAGACGGAGGTCAGGAGGGAGATGGCTGAGTCCTGGGCGAGTCGTAGGATTTACCGCCAAAAATCGTGGATTCAAACATCACACATGTGGGCTTCGTATGACTTCGTCAGTTTCACCAACCAAAACGTGGAGAAAACCACCACACATGTGGATTTGAGCATCAAACTCAGACATCATTCGCATTTAGCGAAGAAACATGTGGGGGGGTTCAAAAAAAGGGAACCCCATGACCCCACTCACAAAACAACTTTATAAGATCCAAGAGTACCATTTCAGATTGAATCCTATTTTTGGTTCCTAATCGATGCCCCTAAATCATCATACATGTCAATTGTGAAGGGTATTTCAAAACCAAAAGGCAGCACAGGTGAACATTATTATCCCTAGCCGCCATTAAAAGATATCATAAGCAAAACGCACAAACTTAATTATAGGACCCATTATAGTCCCAAATCAGGTTGTAGCATCCATAATTTCATCGAGGTCCTGCAAAACAAATATGCTCGTCACCTCAACCAATCATCCCTTTTGTCTGGTTGAAACATACGAAACATATGAGCCCCCCAGTTATGACAGTTCTGATAAATCACACTTTTTTCGACCTTGTCAGATGTCTTCCAAGATGAGTCACCAGCATAAACCATACATTTAAACAATCCGAAAGGAAAAACCCAAAGATTTCATGGCGTCTCCGATCACTTCAGGCTACTCAAACATGGTTTGCTGGACCCTCCATTTACTTCGATGACTTCGCCATGGAACATCCATTGAGTTCGGACTTGTTGTAAACCCCCAATCAATGGACTGGTTTAAGGGAAAACTTCAGGATCACCCTATATTTCATGGTAAAAACAATGATTTCCTGTAGGTTATCCATAAAAAAACAATCAATCGACCCAAGGAACACCCCATGAATTTCACGAAGAAAGCGTCCATTTTCTCCTCCAGCGGCGCCTTTGACTTCTTCACCGCCTCCGCCAACAAGTCCACCAAACCATCCGTGGAGATGCTGGACAACTCCCAGTGGGTCGTGGTAAAGGATGGGTCCAACACATCCTGCCGTCGAAATTTCATGTTTTTGAGGGTTTTCACCAGGTGAAATGGCATTTTCATGAGAAAATTGCAAAAACTTAATTGGTTTAATAGGAAATTGAAATTCAAATGGTGGGTTTTAATGGGATCACTTTGGCTTTATTGGGATTTAATCGGATTTTTTGTGGGGCATTTGATTGTAATTCTACGGGGTGTAGTTGGTGGTAATATGTCAATAGTTACATGTTTAAATGTGGTTCTCATAGATTTTCACGTGTAATCTGGTAAACCCAATAAGTTTCCCATTCAGGGTAAACTTGATGAAATCAGAGATGGTTTATATGCTATTTTGCCACGTTGGTTCGGTTTACTTACCCAATCTAATGGAAACAGGCCAGTTATTACCATAGATTTTCTCATTAAGTTCCGGTAAAACCCAATAAATCGCACTTGGCAGGATAATATTAAGCCTCTGTCTGTGGGTCAGAGCTCTAGCTGCATGTAAGGCGAGGAAAGCTACAACCGAAGATCGACACAGCAAGAATAAGCAGAATGGCCTGATGCAAACTCATAAGTACAAACTTACTGTACAGTTTGCGATATCGGGCTAACTATGTGTAAATATGCCTTTGGAAGTCGTGAGCTGGTTTGTCACCACACTTCATGTCACCTGACCACCGATTGGGATTGAAGCACGAGCGAGGAGACCGCCCTTACCAGTAAGTCGTGGAGAATGGAACGCACATGGTGCTTTTGCCAACCGACCATTAGGTATCTGATTGATTTAACCATCAAACAAATCGAACTTTGGAAATCCAAGCTCCAATACAATGGACAGCTAATGCAATCCATAATCGACATCGAGAACGACATGCAATCGGAACATCATGTAGACATTCAGGTTTCTTCGCCATCGCCCTGATTGCGCACCGTTCAACCCCCATGCCATCGATGGGTCCAGGCCGGTCCTCCAACCATGTTCTCAGCTCTGCATCGATGTCCTCCTCACCTTACAGATGCTGAGGCGTAGAGTCTCTGAAGAAAGGTCGGATTTCATGCGATTTCTGGAGATGTATGATACCCTAGGGTAAATTAACATAAGATGTGGAAAACCAATGATTTCCCTAGGAACATGATCTACAAATGCTGGGTTTTCCACATCTTTACAGCAGGATAAATCACAAGATCTAGTGCCATTTTTTCTGATGGCTTCCCCAAGATGAATGATGACCAGTCGTGCAGAGGTCATCTGAAGTCTCCTGCCCAATGATCCCACATCGATGAGATTGGTATGGCTCAGCCGGTAAGGGAAGACCCACTGCAACTCATGTCTTTTTGGGTTGGTTGGAATTTCTAGCCCTTTTCTCTTCAACCAACTCTGGGTCACATGTGTCAAGGTTTCCAGGACCCTGAGGCGAAGATTGGATGACTTGCTGCGCTGGTTTTCGTTTTTTTTTTTCGAATGATCACCCCAAGTTTGCATCATTGATGGGGCTTTGTTGGTCAATGAGATCGCTATGATCATGTCTAAGCTGAGGTCTCAGGCAAACAACAGTTATCTGCGGTAACCTCATCATTTTTACACAATCCTATCTTTATAGCTTACCCAGTTCTTTGGATGATGAAATCCACATTGTTGATGGTGAAGTTAAATACTGATTATTGATTGTTATTGACCACTCACTAAATATTTTTCTTATCAATAAATGATCAGTTAGCCATCCACATGCACACACACACATCCAGACGTCTATTATGTTCCCATTTTTTGCCATTGATCAAATCCTAATCGCTTATGGTTGTTGATGATAATCATGATAAATATACCTATTTTGGATGATGACATCCAAATTCCTGCCTGATGGCTAAACTTCATTTTTTGTTGCGCAGATTCCGTTTTTGCCTCATCTTTTGCTGTGTATATATATATATATATATTTACATATATATATATATGTATAACACATTTATGTCATTTATAACCATTTACAAATCCAAACTTTTGGGGCTGTATTCCGACATTTTTTTCCCCAAGGAACTTCCAGCTTCGAGTGCTGCTTCAGTGCGCTGATCTCCGGCCAGCGCCTGGTAGATGCTCTCGGCCACCTTTTTCGACCAGCGGGGTGCAAAGCTGGGGGCTATATCATGCTATATCAATATACCTGCCCGCTGCCCTCTGGTAAACATAGCTATTGAAAGTGACCATTTAGAGCTATGTCGGAAACCCTATGAATCGGCATTTCCCAAAGGACTGGCGGCTTTCACCTCCTGAAATCTGACTGGTAATCATCCCTCTCTGCAAGTGGTTAGTATCTAAGCATATCTATCTATGTATATGCATGGATACGGTAACACCCAAAACGATAGAAATGTAATCCATCACCTTTTTTTACGAATCGGAATTTACATTTCTTTCTTGCCGGGGGCGAAATATGCGCGTATATGTACTGAAAATCAAGCGGTTAGAGATTCTTAGAGGATCTTAGAGGTACATCTTGTCATTGTGACACTGAGACAGGGGGATGATGAAATGAAATCGGCAAGGAACAGCTTCCACGGATTCTTCTCGGCTCATGGTCGCTCATGGCATCCGGCGCTGGCGACCAACGGGTGAAACTTCTTCGGTTTCATGGCTTGGGCCATGTGGCTGCGGGCCAATGGTCAAGCGGGGGGCTGCTGTCAAGGAACTTCAATGGACTTGACGGAGCCTGGGTGTGTAAGCTGGGAAGTGTCAAATCCACCAATCTTTTGAAAAGAAACGGAATTGGGCAGATCCTGCAGCTTCAAACAAAACACCGCGCGGTTTATTTTCATGCAGGGTGGTTTCAAAGCTTCTACATCATGCTAGATTGCTTCAGCATGTCGTGGAAAGAGATAAGCCAAAACAAGGTAAGGAAGGTCACCTGCCAATGAACACCAAAGCGAAATTACCTTTCTGCAGCAGGGACGGAAACTTGCTTCAACATCGAATTTATCAACATGCACCAAGTCTATCAGCTATTGTTTTTTTCCATGAAATCCATTGTATAGGTTGTCACGCCCCCTTGTGAACCGGACCCCTGCTGCAAACAAGTGCTGGTTTGTGGTAAGTATCTGCCTGGAAATGTGGGTCGGGCGAGATTTTCCCAAATTGGTCGAACAAAAAATAAACCATGACATGCTGTGGGTCAAAACCCTGGTGCCATCCTGTTCAGCCCCAAAACGCTGGGATTTTGCGGATGTTGACCTCCAAGTAACCATACAATCATATATATATGTATATATATATATATTATGCATATCTAAAAACAATGTATTTCACAAAAACTTGACATATCCTGAAATTTCAAGGTCAACCCAAAACCACGAGCTATAAAATTATTGCAATCGCATTGTTAAGGCTGCAGCCGCTAAAGGTCACTGCCTGAGCTCTTAACTCTTAACGCCCTTGAATTGTCCCATCGGATCGGTTTACGGGAAAGCTGAGAATAATGATATTCTACTTCATAGAAAAGCCAATGGTTTCCTCAAAAAAATCTGGACGTTGGCGCTCTGAACCCCTTTGAAAAATGTAAGTCAATTGGGATTCTCATATCGCATGAACCAACCCATGATTTCGCCGCTGGTACCCCCGCACATGCTGAGACCCCTGGCGTTGGGAGCCAAGGGCAACGAATCCAGGTGGGGCTGAAGGCACTGAGCTGCACCAAGCAACTTGAACTTGATCCTGCGAAGCGTCTCAACTTGGAGGTGCCAATTTGGCAACTCAATTGGGTATCTGGTCAATGCAAACGATAAACATGCAAACATATGATGACATATGTGTAGAATAAAATGCACATACAGTAGCTTCTCCAATTTATTGATCTATATAGCCATGGTTCTTCACGACATACCAAATCAGATGTGCATCAAAGAAGGGGCAACAGATGGGGGTGCATCCGGGGGCCGTTTGGTGCACCAAGAAAAATGATCCACCTGTTGGTTGTGAAGCACCTATTACTAAGTATGAACTATGTGGGAAAAGGAACAGCCAACACTAGTGACATCACCAGAAAATGTGGATCTAATCAACGCCAAGGTGGGCTGGATGTTGCTAGCAAGAAGCCCGCATATAACCTACGATCATAGGGCTTGAAGGGAAGATATACGGGTGTAACCAAGGACGCCGGGGATTCGTTGAGATCAGTGGATCTTCCGGGATGAAATCCAACATGGAATCCCGAGAAGTTGCTCGGCACCGGAAGATAATTTTCATACAGGTCATTTCATGCTGCAAAGGGACCTGAAAAAAAGAAATTGGGCATCCAAATGTCCACAGGCTGGAGGTCACTTCTGCCGTTCTCATATGCTGCGTCAAGGCGTCAGTAGACTGGCTGGTGAACAAACAAATCTAAAGAGGCATGAAACATGTGCGAAGGGCATCTGTCACAACTCAGTGACTAGAAGGGAACTGGTGAACTTGCAACACATGTCCTGGCCGGATGCCATGACATGAATTGCGCAACTAGCTGATTGTGGAACATCAACCTTTTTCAGCGAAGGGCTGAGATGAAGACCTCTTAGCCTCTTGAAGGGCCCCTACAGTTTACACACCAATCCAACTTTAGATAAACAGATAGATGGAAAAATAGATAGCTAGATAGGTAGCTAGATTAGATTTGATTTCGTTAGCTCAGGTTGGATTAGATTAGACAAAGAGTACGATATGTTTATCTGGTTGGTGGTTTCACTGAAAAATATGAGTTCGTAAGTTAGGATGATTATTCTCAATATATGGAAAAATAAAATTCATGTTCCAAAGCAAGCACCAACCAGTTTATGTTTAGCAAAGAATCCCACTTCTTCGATGTACACCAGCTGATCTAGGGGGGCCCCGATTCCAACGCTTCCAAGGCCGGTGCAGTGATTTCGATCTGAAACCATGAAGATGCAATCATCGTTTTGGTGTAAGACAAACATCTGACACACATTTTGAACCATTCCTAAATGAGATCAACTTGGATCTGTAACTTTTTGCCAAGTATCCAAGGTGCCATTGCGGACTGTGAGCAGCTGGGTGGTTGTCCCCCCAAACATTACCCGCCTTTGTGGTGGAACGCGCCGCCATGCATTCATATCATCTTAACTTCTATGCAACATCTCAATACGAATTGCACATGTTCCTGTTTTCTGCGTCATCCCATCACCTCAGCGTTTTCATGCCCTCCTGTCCCAAGCAAAATCGCTTGGACACGTGCTTCTTTCCAAAGCCGCCGGTCCAGGATGCATCAGGATCATCCTTCACCATCCTGGAAAACCCGCCCTGTCCTCTGTGCATGTGGCACCCCCCACCTCGGATGGACAAGGCGTAGCCCTGGAAGAGGGATTGATTTTTACCTGGGCAAACCTGCGGAGGACCAAATGCCGCTGTTTCAAGGCAGTCTTATCCCTTGGAGTTGACAAGGTGGCAGGATGATCATGAGAATGCGCGGCTCATGAATGGGGCAATTGGGTCTAGTTCATATTCCGAGAGACGGGCCCTGTCTCACATTAACGCCTAGTTGGGGTGTTGGAAAGGATCTCCTCAAATAAGCGGGCTGGAAGCACTGGAGCCACGGTATCGCCACAAGAATGGCAATATACTGTATATGATTACATGTGTAATTAGATACATATATATATATCACCAGCGTCCTCATTGCTGACGCCGCCACCCTCGCCGGTGGCATCCGCTTGCTGCGTCTAAGTGTCTCGGTCCACATCTCCGCCACTTCTCGTGGAGTCATCCCTTCACGTGGCAGCGTCATGTGTAGCACCTGCAGCCACTGGGGGTCATGTGCCTTCAACACCGAGGTGGTTCCGGAAGGGCTATGCGGCCATGATGGAACCCATGGATTCTTCGTTACCGGCCACATGCATCCAAATACAACATTTTCCTCGAACATATAATTTGTCATAGGCTTGCAATTTCAGCAACGGATTAATTTCCAAGGTTAGCTCTGAATTTGTCCAGCGAAAGATGAAATTTCATGATTTTTCTTCAAACTTTCCGTGGGAAACCGTTTCAGTCTACCTACTTTTTTCAGTTCAGCCAAGAAGACACCTGTTTTCATCACAAAACGGAATATCATTTACAGTAACCTACAAAAAACACAAGACACACCATCCGACAACATCTGCACAAGACAACAGCACCTCCATCCATGTAGAATTCCGGAAAAATAATGACATGTTTGGAGTTGTCCCAAATAGGGTACCCCTCGAATCCAGTAGTTAATCACAATGTTCCAAAGAGAAGGGGGAAGCTGTGCGGGTGCCGACCACCTCCCAACTGAATATCTGGTCACTCTCCGTCTTGGATGAACCAAGTAGGTAGGAACAAGCCATCCAGAACCTGCAAAAAAAACATCAAAAAACAAACTGCTAAGTGCTAACACCCAAAGGCCGGTGTACTGTAACTAATGTAACTAGCTTCAAATCTAACGTCACCCCCTGCCGCTGTGGATTTTGACTGCGGACATTTCGCCGTGTCAACGGGCCGTTCATGAAGGGCCGTCTGGCTCATCATTCGCGCCGTCTGGCTCATCATTCGCTGTTGCCTCTGGCAACATTGTGGAAGCAAAAAAGACCAATGGACGACTGCAGCATGCTTTACTGTCAAGTTCGCTTCACATTCAGGAAACAGGCTTGCTACAGCTTACACGTTTAATTTGCAGTGAAACCTGGTCACTGGGGGACTAAAGCAACCCGACAAAACGTAGTTTCTCAAAGTTTCTCACCGGATTCTCTGATACTGTAATAGGGCACCCCCAGATTCTCTGAATTTGAAAAAATATTTTCCCCATTTTCCCCATTGACATCTCCCCACATTGCCATATCAATGGTATAAACTCGCGATTTCCCCGGCAAGATCTCCACCTTACTTTGAGAGAACAGCGCTGCTTCCTGTCTGGGATCGTAGCTGCAAGCCGTGGGGCCACCGATCTCGCTGATCCTCGGCATGGCGAACCTTCATGCTGACCCTCTGGTAACATAGCTGTGGAAAAATGGACCATTTATAGATGAATTATGGTCATGTTCAATTAACCACAGCTATGTTCAACATAATTAAGGATCATTTTAATTATGTGGAACTACCATGAATTAACCTATTAAAACTCCTGATTTTCCATAGCTATGTGGCTATGTTCAATTACCAGAGGGCATTGCTTTTTTTGAATGGAAAACATGATGAATCAATGGATGGAATGGGGTACTGTTACTAAAGCAATAGTAAACCATCCCCAATTTTACCTAATAAATGGGTGGTATAAACCCATCACAAAATAGGTGGTTTATTTTTGCTTTCTCAGCATTACCCTAGTTTTCAAACTGACGTTGCTTACTTCCTGTTTTTTACCGGAGATTGTGGGATTGTATCATGCCAACCGGTGAGTTGAAGGGGCTTGAAATTTACCAAAATTTGCCCATCAAACTATGGTGCCTGGGATGAACATCCAAGGGTGATACTATGATTTTGCCAATAGGCCAAGGGGATGTTCTACGGTTTCAAGGTGGGTAATGCGTCCAGCTAGTTCGAGTTGCTTTCGGGCCTGTGAACTGTGAATGACCTTTGAGCAACCAACTTCAAGAGATTTCTCGAGTCATTCCATCTTTCCAGCCCGTTGCGTGGGTTTTTCCATACCCAAGAAAGGTGTTTTGCAAACAGTAACAAAATCCAAGCTGAAAGAATTCAACCAATGTAGGTATAGTAACCTGCTTGTGTTTCCGAATATTCAAATGCATGGCCATCTCGTACAGGGCCCGATGCTACATGTCGACTAATTTGGTCTAATTCTTTGTGTGGTGCGTTCCTGTAAATTGAAGAAAATTATTTGGATTTGGGCAATCCCGGACTATTTTAGTCGGAGTTTACTTTTGTATCTGCTGGGGTGTTGCTCTATGGTTTCTGCTAACTCGGGTCCAGCTCCGTTGTTCTCCCACCCCCGTCTTCTGAGTGGCGGATAGTTGGTGAGCCACTCGACAGATCCATGCCTGGTCTTGTTCTTGGGCCTCAATGCGCTGAGGAACTGATGAGGTAAACCGAGTGATCAAGTGCAGATTTCAAACATTCATCTGGGCCAAGTATCTTTAAACAACCTGACCTATACGATTTTGGGAATACTTCCTCTGGTATCATCAATCACGGTGAGGCCAATGTGAGGGTGCAATGATTAAATCCAGATCAATATGGGAGCGACAGGTAGAAAAGGAATGGTCACCACATGGCAGATTCTCGGATTGAATAAGCTGCGGTGTATTGATCGACTCGGACTTTACCAACATACCGGGTATTGTGTATTTCTGGGGAATCGGGGATGGCTTATCATTGTTGTTCTTCATTGTTGTGCATGTATATCATTCGCATTCCTTCGCTCTACAGCGTTGGTCATGGTGGAATTCACCGTTCAAGTTTGCTGCCCCTGCGTAGCCGCTTCCGCGCGACTTCTTTGATGCTCGAAAGCCAGGACGAACTCCAACAAGTTGCTGCACCCACACCATGGGGCCATGAAATTGCCACAACACACATGTTCTACTCAGCTTCTCATCAAACTGCCCACAAGGTCAGATGCTAGCAGGCAATAGCCCGGATGGTGACCCCATCATGATTGCCAAGGCTCCCTCGCCCCAGAGCCGCAAGGATTGGACCATCTCGCGCGAGTGGGAGCAGCATTAAACGACACAGCGGCAACATGAAACTGAGCAAGCACAGCCGCTGCTGCCAGCAACATCAAAACTTGGTGCCATCGACCGACCTGCTCACATGCACTGATGGCCGCACTGCAACCAACAAGGTCTGGATCAATGTCTTCTGCTAGCATTGCTTCGAGCAAACCCAACACCCTCTGCCATTGAGCAGCTTTTTGACAAGCGCTTATGGCTGCATTGTAACTGACGCTGTTTTGATCAAGGTGTGCCACTGTCTTGAACACAGCTATTGCATGCTGCCACTGGCTACCTTGCTCGCTGGCAGTGATAGCCGCACACCAGGAGATGATGTCCGGAACGATGTTTGCCTTTGGCATCTCCAGCAATAGTGCCTCTGCACGCTTCCAATGACCCCCTCTCCCCCAAGCACTGATGGTGGCACTGTAGCTGATGCCGTTTGGATGGACAGTGCCTTCTGACATTGCGTCAAACAAGCCCGTTGCCCGCTGCCATTGACCACCCTTCTCACAAGCACTGATGGCTGCAGAGTAGCCAATGACGTCCTGGCTCATTTGATCCTGGGGCATTGCTGTAAATACAGACAATGCCTGCTGCCACTCGCCACCTTTCGCACAAGCACTGATGGCAGCATTGTAGCTTATTGCACTTCGACGCGCTGCTAATTTAAGCATTGAGGTGAACAAAACCAAAGCTTGCTCCCACTGACCTCCCTTGTGACAAGCACTGATGACCGCATTGCAGCTCACTGCATCGGCAGCGATCTTTGACGTGAGCATCGTTTCAAAGAAGGCCAGTGCCTGCCGCCAGCGACGGCCCTTCTCACACGCACTGATAGCAGCGCTGTAGCTGATGATGTTGGGACTGGCAGTTGATTTCTGCATTGCCTGAAACAGAGCCAATGCCAGTTGCCACTGGCCGCCCTTTTCACAAGCACTGATGACAGCACTGTAGGTGATGACATTTGGATAAATGTTTACCCTTGGCATTGCCCCAAAGATGGAAAGCGCATGCTGCCATTCACCGGCCTTTTCACAAGCACTGATGGCTGCACTGAAACTAATGACACTTGGGCTCATTTTTGTCTTTATCAGCAAACCGAACAAGACCAATCCCTGCTGCCATTGACCTCCCTTCTCGCAAGCACTGATGGCTGCATTGTAGCTGACGACATTTTGGTTAGTGTTTGCTTGGGGCATTCCATGAAACAGTGCCAGAGCCTGTTTCCACTGACCTCCCTTCTCGCAAGCACTGATAGCAGCGCTGTGACTAATGACATCCTGCTTTACTCTTGCTCCTGGCATTTCATGGAACATGACCAGTGCATGTTGCCACTGACCTCCCTTCTCACAAGCACTGATGGCCGCGTTGTAGCTGATAACATCCGGCAAGATTTCTGCAAGTGGCATGGCGGCAAACAGAACCAACGCCACCTGCCACTGACCACCTTTCTCACATGCACTGATCGCTGCGCTACAGCACAAAATGTTGGGACTCACGTTTGCACCTTCCATGCTGTAGAAGAGGATGCAGGCGTGCTGCCAGAATGAGCTTCTACCACATGATGAAATTCCAACCGTGTAGTCATGGTGTGTCAACTTGACATTTCCCCTCTCTT
>Ga0126342_10015821_pt1 | contig 13190 bp, 8 predicted proteins | sample Cyp1metagenome_FD_92528 | JGI IMG/M metagenome (GOLD analysis project Ga0126342, IMG submission 92528) | Coral microbial communities from Lord Howe Island, Old Settlement Bay, Australia - Cyphastrea 1 metagenome | ecosystem: Host-associated > Invertebrates > Cnidaria > Coral ... | reverse complement strand
GTGTTTGGGTGCAAAATCGTCTGTGTGTAAAAGCGTCTGTGTGTAAAAAGCGTCTGTGTGTAAAAGTCTCTGTGTGCAAAAGCGTCTGTGTGCAAAATCGTCTGTGTGTAAAAGCGTCTGTGTAAAAAGCGTCTGTGTGTAAAAGTCTCTGTGCAAAAGCGTCTGTCTGTAAAAAGTTCTGTGCATGAAAAACTTTACAAAAATACGATGCAAACTATTGTCTTGTACTAGTCATATATTGTCTTGATACTACTCTTCTCGTCTGCCTATAATACATCTGTAATATATTATCTTGCAATATAGTGTCTCCATACTAGCAACAGAAGACTCTGCTCCTCTACGCTCTCGGGCCATCCGTCGTCTAGTATTTATATAGTAACTATGGTTTGTAACTATGGTTCACCATATATAAACTATTACTAAGTTGGTTCAATCACTATATGATCTATATGGTTATCTATTGTTTAAAAACCAGCCACATGATGACCCCTAAATAGGGGCACCATCTTGTGGGTGTACAAGGTGGGTCCCCAAAACGATCCAACGCCGTTGGAACCTTTGGATTTAGGGAGGATAAACCTTTACATAAAACTATGGAAAGATCCACCATGTTTAATGGAAAAACTCACTATTTCTATGGCCATTTTCAATAGCTATGTTAAATTACCTTTGGATTTAAACTCTGGTTAACGTTTACAGTTTGCTATGGAAAATCACCATTTTTAATGGGTAAATCAACTATTTCTATGGCCATGTTCCAGTTCGCAAACTGTTGGTTTACCAAAGGGTAGGGAGGATAGAACTATTCAATGGGCTTGATAAACCAACTTACCCTCTGGTGTCCAGAAGAACGTGGCTTGCTGGAAAATCTCCCATTGATAGTTAAATTGTCCCAGCTATAAACCTCCAGCCATAGTTCGTGGATTTCCAATTGCCATGTTTGATTACCGGAGGGTAATATTAATACTGTGGATGGTCGCGAAATCCTGCAGCAGTTGGTAGATGGTAAACATTGTAATCCCGGCAATGTATAATATATTGGTTGGTTGAAAGGTACCGAATAAACCAGTTAACACAACACCAGCAACCCATCACCCATCATTCATCAATTGTGACTATATCTTTATAGTTTTGATGTTTAAAGACCCAGTGAAATACCATGCCATACTTAGTGGCAAGAGCCCCTTAAGTACCCCATAAACGATTTTATTATCTGGAGGTGTCCTAAAATGCGGTACCCCAAAATGGATGATTTCTAATGGAAAATCCTATTCAAATGGATGATTTGGGGGTACCACCATTTTAGGAAATCTCCATATCCAATTTCAATACAACGAAATGTGAGTTATTATTAATGATTTATGTAGTTTTCGTCCCTCATGTTTGCTGGGTTAAATCTGTCAAATCCACTCCCATTGTAGATTTACATAACTGTTCCAGTTTATATTTCTATTCGTAAATCCTTTGTCAATCCACAGCATATTAAACCATTGTGTATTCCATTAGCCCCACTATATCCCCAATTATAGATGATTTTCCCATTATATACCAAATATATTTCCGTAAAATTGTTGGGTAAATCCCATGAATTTCCCATGTACACCATATCATACCCTCCGGTAAGCCAACATAGCTATTGAAAATGGCCCAGTTAGTTCGTTGATTTACCTATTAAAAATGATGATTTCCCATAGCTATGTTAATTTACCAGAGGGTATCCCCACTTTTGGTTGCATACCCACTATATCCCCACGCAAAACCCCATTGGATACCTCCCATTCCATCGGATTGTCATCTTTCCCCGCCCCAGCATACCTGGAAAGAGCCATAGCCCTATTTTTATCACAATGTGTATATATACACATAAATATATCATGTTTGTATATGTTTGTATGTATATATATATATATTATGAATATATTTATTTATCTTTTTATTTATTTATTCATTTATGGGCCATATAACTGGTGATGTTCCCATCAATCTCGCTGACATGTTTCTAGGTTATTACCCGCGGATAAGTGGGACATCCAAGCGCTGGCAGGGTTCCACCCCGGCATCCTCCCGCCTCTTGGTCTTTGGTTCCCTTGTCATACTCGAAGCGCATACGCTGGTGCCTGTCTACGTAATGGACCTAAGTTGGCTGCGGAATGTCATGAAAAAAATGTGTGTTTGGGGGATGTGTTGTGGTGGAAAATGAGATTGAAAACCAATAATCAACCTAGTAACCAACATAATTAATTAGAATATTGATATCAACATTAATATCGAGTGTTGATAAGAATGGCAAGAATTTAATATCCGGGGTAATGCGAAAAAACACGTATAATCATCCATACCCTACTTGTCCATTTACCAAATTTTGATCTTAAATAGTGGAGCTGCTACAGTTGGCTTCAGGGGTCAACTCTCAGGTGGAAGCAATGTGATATATGGGTATGAGTTAGAATGGGCCCCAATAATCATACCCATAGGTCCCAAAAAAATCACAGTCCAATCATAGCCATATATCACATTGTACAAAAACAGCCATCATGACATACGGTTACACCCATATATGATCATATTATTGGCTATTATACCCATGATATATCTCCCATATATATATACCCTCCGGCAAACTGTCCCATAACTATGGCAAGATCCACCATTTTATAGCTGGGTAAATCAACTATTTCTATGGCCATTTTCCAGTTCGCAAACTGCTAGTTTACCAGAGGGGTATATGGCTAGTTATAATGCTACTCATGGTTACCGAAAATCGACGCAATCTGTGGTCCCATGGCTTCTGAAAACTCCAGCGCTTCATGGGAAAAACTTACAGGTGAAAAATCTCCAGTGATATCCACTGATTTTCACTATATGTCATAGGATTTCTTTTTAGCTTTTCTGAGCTACGAAAAGCTTTTTTTTTTTCTCGCGGTAAAAAAATATTCAAGTCGTATCCCTACTTAGCGCATTCAAATGGCAGTGGGTCAAAACCTTGTACCCCTGTAGTTCACATCAAAATAGCTGGTAAATGGATGTTCATCCCCCTAAAAATGGTATGAATAGGTATTGACTCATAGCCAAATCACCAGGCTTAGAACCTACACACGACTCATTGGGACAATGGGATGATCAGCCAAGGCGAACCAGTTTCATCTGAGCTGCTCGTCCCATGCGATAGCCTCATGTTTTTGTGCAGGATGAGAAACAGCAATGATGCGATTTCGGAATATGGGGCTAGATGGTCCATAAAACATCATACAACATGATTTCAACATGATTTCATATAGTTTACAGTTTCAACACATCCTAACAATGGTATGGATTGATGTGAATTGAACAGAATTGGGTGTTTAATAAGCCAAAACACCTGTACAGGGTTGTAACCAAGATGCCGTGCCCTGAAAATCGCGGTGACAACTGACCCAGTTGTCATCCATCATCGGCATATTCAATATACATTCACCAAAAATCATCATCCATTCACCTAGAAAAATACATCAAACATACCATATGTGGATGGTATGGGTGTAGAGTTCATTGATCTGTTTCATTGATCTGTGTCGGGGTTTGCCTCAAAAGGTGGCTTCACGGCTTCAAGAGCTTGGCTCGATTCTGTGGCTCGAAAGGCAAAACTGAAATAAAAATGAAATAAGTAAGTCAGTTCCTACAAAGTTACTACCAAGTCAGTTCCTACTATATATATATAAGTTTACTATTTCAAACACTGAAAAATAAAAAATGGTCAGACTTTCTGACAAACCAGGGCCCTACTTTCGAGGCCATAAGGCAACATATTTTGCCGACTTCGCGCCAAGCAACTGTCTCCCAAATAGGCCACCACCTGCACGGGGAGCAACGAATGGGTTGGTTCAAGACCGTGGGTTTTTGAAAGATCTTTAATGGTGTGTTAAATGGTTTTCAATGGTGTTTTCAATGGTTTTCAATGGTGTTTTAAATTGTTTTTCATGGTGTTTTAAATAGGTTTTAATGGTGTTTTAATTTGTTTTTAATTGTGTTTTAAATTGTTTTTAATGGTGTTTTAAATTGTTTTTAATGGTGCTTTAAATTGTTTTTAATGGTGCTTTTTAAATGGTTTGATGGTGTGGAACTTGGAACTTTCCACCTTCATTTGAGGTGAAATTCGACCAAATTTCATCCTTGCCCTCTCCTCAAACGTGGCATGCTCGAAAATCGCTTAATGTGGGTAAAATAATAATAAACCACCCAGTTAGGAATGGTTTATACCACCTATTTCTGATGATTTTGGGGATGGTGTATTACCGTTTTACCCACATTATTTATAGATGCCTTTGCCTAAAAAAGACCGTTATTCATAGTGAACATTCCAGCAGCCATGTTTGAGGACACCGGAGGGCAATCACAACAAATCACCCCATCTTAGTCCCCTGAGACGCAGATCACGCTCCGAGAATCAAACCTGGCATTATCAAATTCCACAGAATCCCAATTCATTGTTGAACGGCTATGAGTCAAAACCCTGGGAGCCGGATGGTACCCTAAGTCATAGCTGGTTAATGGATGTTTATTCCCCCAGTCATGTGGTCATGGTAAGTAATTCACTCTGGAAATATTCGAATATTCCCAATGATATTTCCACACATTCCAAGTAGAGTAAGAAAATCTGGCATTTTCTGGGAAGGACCCCCTCCAAACCATTAAAAAAATACCTAGCACCCCCTCTAACCATAGCTGGTTGGTGGTTTCAACCCCTCTGAAAAAAATATGAAAGTCAGCTGGGATGATGAAATTCCCAAGATATAGAAAAATAAAAGCCATGTTCCAAACCACCAACCAGATAGATATATTAGCCATCCTATGAATTAACTTGCCTATGGGGCCCCTTCCTCTGCCAAGTCGATGATTTTGTTGTTTTTCCATTGAGTCAGACCTGGAGCCTGGAACATCCTCCTACAAAGTGCTGCCCCAGGTGTGTTTGTTCGTTTTTGTTGGCCCCATGAATACTATAGTATACTATACTTATAAGATCTTATAAGTATCATGAACCATGTGAACTTGGAAATATGTTCACCAACTTAGCTGTCATAAATCAGCTATAAATCCCATTGGTCATCCCCATTTTCGTTGCTTAGATCACTATTTTCCGATTGTTTGGGGGCCCCACTGTGTAACTTCCAATAATCCCATGATCATCTAATTACAATCCCATAAAACCACCCATTTTTCCCATATGGCGGGCCAAAACCTACCGACCTACCATATTTTTTTGGAAGAATCATCCATAAACCAGCCATTTCCCATCAAACCTCCATATTTTCCATCATTTTCCCATATGTTTCCCATATTTGCTGCTTCAAATCTCGTAGAAAAACCGCTGGGATTTTCGGCGGCTTTGCCTCGCTGCTTTGATTCACGATGGCCACAGCACCAATCTGCGGCTCTGCAGGGCCCATCGGCAAATGCAGTGGGGCGCCGTACTCCTGCTGCTAGCAGCTGGGTGTCTCAAACGTCTCAAAGCCGAAAAAAATCCACCATTCTTGGGGAATCGACCATTTAACATAGTTAATATATATGTATATATAAGTCATATATGGATTATATTGTTCACCATGTGGTTTGCATGATTTATATAATATATAACCCATATTGGCCAGCTATTCTGAGGTATGTCCACAATTGGGATATAAAATAGTCCAATACAACCAAACAGAGGTTAGGCACAAAAAGGGGATTCTTAAGTCATGGGGACATGATTGAACTTAAAAAACACACATGTTGTAACTACTCACCCAAATACATTGCATGAATGACAGTTAAATAACCAAAGCATGAATGATAGTTAAATAACCAAATATATAGATATAATATAATTGAAGCCGATCTCGTACACATATTTATTATATACAACCAATATATTTAATGTATAAGAAGATAATTATATTTAAGATGATAATCTGATATGACAATATAATACTACAGTATATGTGCATATACTTTCATTTATTACATATGTAATATCATATTCATATGTTTATACATAAATAAATGATATATAAATATCTATATATACATATAACATCAATATGTGTAAACATGTTACAAATAGTAAGACGAATATGGTATGTGTAGATATATTGTTTATTATGTGCAATATTTCTATATGATATATAAATATGCTGAAATGTAAGTAATGTATATTTTATGTTAAATTCCATTCTATCTATAATATTAAATTAAATGCTATAACTAAAACTCATTATATGTAAATATATATATATATATATATTATTCAGCTGTGATATTATATCTGTAATTATATACATATATTTATCCACACACTATATATATATATTCATATATATATATATAGTTTTACACATATTTATACTTATATCTATTATTTCTAACTATATCTATCTATCCATCTATCCATCTAGTTATTTATCACGCACCTCGAGGCCAATCCCTCCTGCAAGAGTCCCAACATCTCAGGCCTCAGCTCCCACGTCTCCCACGTTGCGAGAGGTACACAGCTCATACATAGGTCAATGGGATTACATTGGACAAGTACAGGATGGGGCCCCCAAGATAGCTAAGTTGCCTTATAAGTGGTTTAACTATGGTTTATGGTAGATATAACTATAGTTAATGGTGCTTATAATGGTTTATAAACCAACTTATAACTGGGGGGGCCCATCCTGTAACCACCCTATGAGATAACATATTGTCCCTATATATTTGTGTATACGGTCTCTATAGTATCTCTATATTTATCATGTTGGGACATTATCTCAATAATTAACCACCCAAAATGATAAATATAGAGGTAATATATTGATAATATAGGAATTAACCACTCATAATAGGAATAAAATGATCAATTAACCCAACAAAAGGATAAAATTGGATAAATACAGCGGTAACATTGATAAGACAATTGATAAAATGACTAATTAACCCCGCAAAAAATGGTGATCATGTACCTATCATGGGTTGGAACAACCTGATCCATTGGCGAAAATTTGGAATTCACCAAACGCGCAACCTGCAAGACTTACAGAAGCTGGTTTTCCCCCATCAGATTTGCAAGTTACTTGAGAAAGTTCACACCGTAGCATCAAAGACGTGGTGGAAATTTACTTGAGATAGTTCAGGGCAAGCATAATATAGCATAATCGCGTGTGGGAAGTTGCTTCAGAAAGTCTAAGGCGTAGCATGGCGAGCGTGTGAGAAGTTACTTGAGAAAGTTCACAGCGTAGAGTCCCAGCGGTCCTAGCACTTGCAAAAAGATGGTTATGCCATGACAATGCTACAGCGTGCACAACTTCTAACTGACGTGACCAAGATCCTTGATGGGCCAAGTTCTAAATGACGGGCAAAAGTTACCCTCTGGTAATTTAAGAATGGAAAATGGCCATTTAGTTCGTTGATTTACAAATAAACAAATTGTGATTGTCCATAGCAGACTGTTACTTAACCAATGGGTACTCTAAGTGAACCCATTTACAAAATATACAGGAAACCATGGTTTTTACCATTGATTCAATATGCGGGTTTCCTGTAAATTTCCCCTCAAACCAATCCAATGATATACTCTTCAGAGTTCACAGTTTACGCTCTGGCAATTTCTCACAGCTTGAAGACATCCGGGCAAATTATATTAATTAATTCACTAACCTGAAATGAGGCCATTTTGGGATGATGACTCCTCTTATTAACCATGATTCCAGTGAGGTCGCAGTGAGTTCGTTATAATTTGCCCAGATTGATGATTTGTCTGCTTTGTCTGCTGAAACAGCTGAACTTTCGAATTCACCCTGCCGCACTTCAAGATGGATATAGGAAATTCATGCCGAAAACCATGTAAAACCAGTGTAGCATGAATAGTTTGCCACAGTTTGCCACCACTACATGTGGGGTATGGACCACTTATCATTCCTGCCATACACATCTTTGTTGGGGCTCGCCCCTCCTCAGTTTTTGAATTGGGCAAAATAAATCCAGTATCCCCAGGGTTTGCAGTTGGGGGTTTCTCACTAATAAATCCGTAGGAGGGCAAGACTATTGAGTCCACTAATAGGGTTACCATCTGGTAAACTAACGTAACTATGGAAAATCACCATTTTTAATGGGTAAATCCACTATTTCTATGGCCATTTTCAATAGCTATGTTAAATGACCAGAGGGTATAAGATGTTATAAGTACATTGGTTTGTCCAAAAGAAAGATGATACTGTGGATGGTTGCGAAATCCTGCGCCAGTTGATTGATGGTACCGTTACAACCCATTAATTGCAGCGCTTCATACTTACCAATAGTTCTCAACTGGTGCAGGATTTTTTCCATCCACAGTCCACAGTATCAATGGGAATTTCAGGATCCTAAAATGGAGGTACCTACCATATATAAGGCCTATATAAGGCCTATGTACGTGAATATCACCACAAAATATGGTCTTATATGGTACAGTACCTTCATTTTAGGATCCTGGGATTCCTATTGACAGTACCAAATAATTACCCCATCAATGTGGCTCAGTGAAGAGGTAGGTCCGTGAACAGGGGATACTCAGAGAAGACTTGAATAGGGGACTGGCTAGCTCAACGGAGAAGTGACGGTTTCCAAAGTCATGGGGTACCCCAATAGCTGGATGGTTTAGAAAACTCAAAACGTTTAGTTTTATAGAGTCATGAAATACTAATAGCCAATATAATATATATAAATATATACAGATATAGATAGATAGATAGATAGATAGATAGATAATTGCTAATACCTATATGAACTACTTAGTGCTATGGTTTACCAAAAAAAACATGGATGACATTTTAAGGGAACCCCCCGAGTAGAAACTCGAAAAACTGAAAACTTCCATGCGTCGTATATCTCCACCGCATCAGAAATAAAAGTAGGGAATGAAATCATATCCCATCTGGATGCCTATTGTAGCTACATGATGCCTATATAATATCACCGTTTCTATTAATTAATCATTATCATATCCCCATTTGTATGAATGACCTCTATTTGTGTACACCCGCTATTATGCACATATTTACATGCTCCTGTCAATATGTATTATATATATATGGATTGATGTTAGACGATAGGCGTACATTTGATAGTATCTAAATTAATATATGACTACAGTATATGACAATAATATATACAGCATGTATGACAATAATATGTATATATATAGCAAAATATAAACATGTACAAAGTATATGTAATATGTATATATATATAGCCCTGTCAGTAATGTATATATATATATAATTGTATATAATAAATCTAACCCCTATCCACTGCATAATTAATGAATATATATATACACACTCTGTATCCCCCAATTATGTGTTGAATCTCATTAATCAATAGTATCACGAATATACGCCATATATAAACAAAAAATATTATTAATAGCCAACATATATATAGTTATGAAATACCATATATCAGTTTTCAGTTCGTACTGTATTGCCTTAAGATATGTAATATTAAATACCAGAATAATACTAAATTATATATAATTGATACGAATACAATCTTACACAGTATATAACCTATCTGGTAACTAATATACCATTATATAGCTAATATAACCATGCATATAACCTACTATGTAATATCACTATAAAAATAATACATATATAGTAATACTATAAATACATACCATTATAAATCAAAACTTATACTGGTTGGTGGTTTTAACCATCTTGAAAAATATTAGTCAATGGGAAGGATTATCCCATATATTATATATGGAAAATAAAAAATGTTTGAAACCACCAACCAGCTATAACACATATACACATTATATCTTCTCATATAAATGGGGAATTATAATAATAACTTTAACTATAAGTATCATGAATCATTACTATAAGTGGAAATGCACTTATAATAAATACTGGTTGGTGGTTTCACCCCCTCTGAAAAATATGAAAGTCAGTTGGGATGATTCTTCCCAACTGAATGGAAAAACAAAATGTTTCAAACCACCAACCAGATAATATATATATATACACTGTATAACATGGTAAATCATATGGTATATCTATATCATATCCCACAAAACCCATTCACATTTATAAATTTATGGTTATGGTATATCATGTCTCCAAATATCATTACTAGATACCACCATTAACTATAGTTATATCAACCATAAACCATAGTTAAGCCACTTATATAGCAACCATTAACCATAGTTCCACACCACCAACCAGAATACCATTACTAAATAACCTATCCACCTATCTCGCCAAAGCACGCATCCGCCACCGCCGCATCGTGCGCCGGCGTGCGATGCCTTGGACCACCAGTTCCCGCGGAAAGCGCCAACGGCCGCGCGGTGAACACCGGCCGACCACGGCGGCGAAAAAGGGGGTTGCAACGGGGAGAAATGTAGAAATGTGGGAACATGTAGGAGAATTGTGGGAAAATGTTGAAAAATGTAAGAAAATTGTGGCGAAATGTAGGAAAATTGTGGGAAAATGAAGGAAACATGTGGAAAAATGTAGGAAAATTGTGGGAAAATGTCGGAAAAATGTGGAACAATGTAGGAAAATTGTAGGAAAATGTGGGAAAAATGTGGAAAAATGTTGGGAAAATGTTGGAAAAATGTGGTAAAATTGTAAGAACATGTGGAAAATTGTGGGAAAATGTGGAAAATTGTGGGAAAAGGTGGGAAACATGTGAGAAAATGCCAAGAAATATGGAACACTTATAGAAAAATGGTAAAACATATGGGTAAATTATGGAAAACATATGAAACATATGGGAAAATTGAGGTTGAACCAGCAAATGTTGGAAAATATGGAATATACAAACATGAACAAAAAACAAAAACATATGAAACATACTATGGGAAAATGCAGGTTGAAACAGCAAAATTCTGTAAATGGATTCAAAATGATGCAAAGAGCAAAACAATGGATGTAAGCAACAGAAGCGCGGATTGTAACATACCTTATCCATCCTTATCCTGAAAAAAATGAACTAATTGGCGGGAAAAAGTGGATTTAACCATGCAACATGTGGGTTTCATCCTTCAATCAACACACAAATACTATCAAATACCTATGCTTTTCAGCCACAATAAATCAGATTTAACCAAATCTGACTAAAACAGCAATGCAAGATACGGGGTGAGGGAATGGACGACAATTCAAGCACAATGGAATTAACTAGATTGATCAACATAGGGACAAAAGAACATTGCCGGCGCATGTTCAAACATGTTTGGCTTTGACCACCGCCTCCACATTGTTGTTGCTTGCACTTCAAGGATTCAGGTCAGTCAAAATCTCCCTAGCGGGTTAACAACAAAGCGACCGTCTATTGGCTCCAGCTGGGCCTAAACATTTTGGATGATTTTTGGCTTTTGGCACATGGGTATTGGTCAAAATCCCTCTATCATTCCATTTCTCCGTTTCTCATTAGGCTGTGTCATCTCACGCAGGTGAAAAGCTACGAAGATAGCCAATGAAAACTGCTAACCTCCCCGTATTGGGGTGGTTATACCCTGAAATTGTCTCCCCACTTTGGTAATGGGTTGTCCTACGCACGTCAAAATCCATCGGTCAATTCCACCAACCACAGCTGCTGAGATATTCATTTTGTAACATCTCGTCCACATTGCAATGGAGCTTCCTGAAGGGCGACAACGCGTGGGATTAAGCTCCAAACCAAAGGCAGTTCCAAGTCGCCGTACATAATGACTGAGCCAAGTTGCCTGTTGAGTGAAGCTATACTCCCTATCTTGATCTGGTCTAGTCTCCCAATCATACCATTGCTTATGTACACATGTAGGACCTGCCAGACCTGTGTGTTGTTGAAAGTGTACTAATAATTGGTATGAGGACATCCAGTGCGGTGTGGCTGATGTGTCACAGCATAGAAATCGCAGCCAGTTGTAAAATGTCTCTCCACATTCACCCAGTTGGATTTCATCATCTCGTGTCGCCCAAAGGGGGAATGGTGTGAAGATGCAATCTGTGTTATCGACCGGCGGTGCCGGGGCATTGCTCACTGTCACGACACTGCCAGGGTCCGAGTGCTTCTGCAATTGGGCCTTCTGACCTACTGTAATAAACAAATGAAACAATGCAAGACACCATTCTTTGCGCAGTATGTAAAATTGGCGCAGGTTTTCCCAAACCTGCCAAAACTGAGTTGGAAAAAGGGCTTGTGCATGTTCAGCTGCTCGGTCTGCGGCTGCATTTCCTCGGGTAGCCCATGCTTCGATGGGCTCACTGAGGGTGTGAGGATCAACATGGGAAGTCACTTTGACAACTTTAATTAAAAGGGATTTGGCTGTGGCAATATGGCATAATTCGGCAACTCGGTGCCACAAATCATGGTCATTGCCTGTGTTGGTGCAGGGCAGGGCACCGTGGCGGAAGGCTTCCAACTGAACCTGTACTTGTTGGTTATCAACCCAAAGGATGGCTGGTATTTGTTTGGCGATTATCCATTCCAAAGCAGCAATGGTGGCCCAAATCTCCGCCCTCAAAACTGTTTGCAACAGACCTGGCACTCCTCCTTGGGCAAGGACAGGAAAGGTGTCTGTCTCCAGGTCAGCAATGACTACCCCCCAGGTGGCAACCCGCAGGAGTGGGTCGTTCGGGAGGCAGGCACTACCATCTGTGAAGATGTTGGCAACATGGGCTTGAGCCGGCACTGGACAAAATTGTTTGGAACGATCTGGTGTGTCAATCAAAAACTGCTGGAAAACATGTAGCTCCTCTGGGAGAGTGAGCCATCCATGGTTCAATGTGCATGCTGGCAAGGAATCAACGGCAAGCAGCAAGGTCTGTGGCAATTGGGACCTGGCATCTTGTGTGTGGGGGCAATGCCAATGGCGGTGCACCACAGAGTCTTCTGCATCGCACCAAATGCAGCTAGTTTCCTCAACTACTCCACTGTGTTTCAGTGTGTCACGTGTGTAAAAGCTACCATTGAGAGCATACCGCACATATCCCTGCTGATGAGGGTCAAGCTGTTGAAAGAGGTGGGAAACAAATTCAACATCAGCTCGAGCTAAACCCTGCATGGATTTCCTTTCTGCGGCAACTGCACAGACAAACGTTCGCCAACCATGTTTAAGTCGGGACTTCAAAAGCTGCAAAGGTGAATGAAAAATGTGAATGTCAAAACCTTGGTGGTCCCGAAACCATCCTTCCCCCAGCCAAACCCATGCAATTTGGTGAAGT
>Ga0126342_10015820_pt1 | contig 13190 bp, 14 predicted proteins | sample Cyp1metagenome_FD_92528 | JGI IMG/M metagenome (GOLD analysis project Ga0126342, IMG submission 92528) | Coral microbial communities from Lord Howe Island, Old Settlement Bay, Australia - Cyphastrea 1 metagenome | ecosystem: Host-associated > Invertebrates > Cnidaria > Coral ... | reverse complement strand
TGGTATGTATGGTATGTATGGTATGTATGGTATGTATGGTATGTATGGTATGTATGGTATGTATGGTATGTATGGTGTGTATGGTGTGTATGGTGTGTATGGTATTTATGGTGTGTATGGTGTGTATGGTATGTATGGTGTGTATGGTATGTATGGTATGTATGGTATGTATGGTATGTATGGTATGTATGGTATGTATGGAATGTATGGTGTGTATGGAATGTATGGATGTATGGATGTATGGATGTATGGATGTATGGATATATGGATGTATGGATGTATGGATGTATAGGTGTATGTCTGTATGTATGTCTGCATGTATGTCTGCATGTATGTATGTATGTATGTATGTATACAAATAGAACATAGTATAGAGACACAAGTAGATAGATGCCGGCATGCGTGACCTTGAGTCACAGATAATGTGTTTCAATTGCCACAGCTAATGCGGGTTTTGACAGCGAAATTTGCTTGCAGGTCCACCTGCTGCCTCCACCAGCCATGCCACCTCTCGCCATTGTGCCAAGAGTGCTGCTTGCAATGATTCAACCAAGAATGCGTCATTTGTTTTGGATGTTTTGGATGCACTGCATTCACTACAGGGTCACTTACTCACGTGCTTTTTGATTGAGTAACAGGATGGTGCAGCTTGCGTGCCGTTCACGGAAGTGGAGAATCCCAAGAACTCAGAGGTGTTGAGGCCACAATTGGCATCGAGCGCAATATGCCCAGCATGTTTCATGGCGTTTCGTCGTGTCAAGGCGCTTTCATCCCGGTCCTTTGCAACCAGATTCAGCATCCGGAAAAGCGTTGGGGAAGTCGCTACAGCGAGCACCGGAGGACACAGCTTGAGTCGGGGTTGTTGCATGCTCGGCGGCTGGCGTGCTTGTGTTTCAACATGTTTCAACTATTCACTCTGCTCCTTGTGTGCGAGCGGTCCATACTGTAGACACTTCTTAGTCAGTTTGTGCAGAGTATGCCAAGCAAGTGGAGTGAGGTTGTTACCTACAAAACGCAGTCCCAAACAATTTCTCCCCAACAGATGTTGTTTTCTCTCTGGTTCATCGTCCTACAGGTTTCGGGGGAAATGTTGACAAACCCTCCCAACGTTTATTTTAGCAGAGTCCTGAAGAGGTCAAGAGCCACAATGTTAGAAATTGTGGAAAGGAATCCGTCCCTTTGTGCCTCGTGCAGTGAGGAGTTTGAAATCCTAAGCAGATACGAGCACTTGCGCGCTGCGACAAGCAGTTGCCTTCTGAGTTTGCAGCGAGTCTTGTGGTGTGTGAAGAACTGTGAAGAGCAGAATCGAGCAAATGCGCTGAGAACATCTCAGAAACACAACCGTCACTTCGCATCACTTTGCAACCTTGCTAGGATCCTCTCCTTCAGAAGAGCAGGTCGGAGCCGGGAGCGCCTTGGGAATCCTTGGGATATATCGATATGATATAACCTTATGATGCATTATTCGCCTGGCTTTTCTGCAGTTTGCTTGCCCCTGCCTTTTTCCTGAAAAAACATGCCACCTTATGATTACGGCTTTTAGCCATGCAACAGTTTCTTCCCTCACTCAATGCATTCCAAAGTCAAGCTTAATGTTTCAATGTGCGAAGGCAGAAGTGCTTTTGCTTGATGTCTACATGCGCTTCCAAAGCGAGACCGGGGCTCCGCCAAGGCTAGACCCTTTGCCAAACCGATGCTTCTTGTCCGACGGGTAGCTTTGTGGATGTTGTGATATGGTACATACAGAGTCACAGAGTACAGTACAGATTCGAAGGCCGAGCGCAGAGAGCGAGGAAGCATATGACCTGCGCCTTGCACATTTGCATTTGCGAAATTTTGCGAAAAGTTTCGTGATAAGTGATCGAGCACTTGGCACCCTGAAGTTCACAGGTACATTCACACATGCAGGGATGTCTCAATGAAGGCCAGTGCGCGACCTCCAGATGCGGTAGACAAACACTTAAAAAGAGGGAACAGAGAGACAGAGAGAGAGAGAGAGAGAGCCATCAACAAGAAAACCACCGATGACAAAGAAATGCGCAGGCTTTGCATCGCACGTGCAGCCCAGATTTCTGCATGATTGCGGAGGTCTGCGTGCAGTTGATGAGCCTGAATCTGTGAAGAGGATGTGATGATTTGAAAATTGAGGTTGCTTCTTCCAGGGTTCCAAGTGCACACTTCGACGCATACATATTGGTATGTATGTATTAGTCTGATCTGCACGTAGATGTACATGTACATGTGCTATGATGCACATACCCGCTCATACCCACACACACATGTAGATGATCGTAGGTGTATAGACGGACACAAACACATGTGTATATGTATATAAATATATATGTATATTGACGTTTATTACAATATGATATCATATAGACATGTGTGTATCGATATACAGGTATAAACACTCACAATCAGACAAGAAACACACATGCATCCTCGCACGTATGTGCCACGGTCAAAACCCCACATTGGGGAATGCTGATCAAACCATTCCTGGGGATTTCTATATCCCTGATAAGAATTCCCATCATGGGATGTATGACCATCACCCATATACCCAAACATACATATGTATATCCAGGCAAACAGACGAGCATGAACCAATACATCATGAATGTATAGGTACATTATATGACATATGTACAGATATGCTTATATAATTATATACTTGCTAATTTACCTCCAGATGTGTCTGCAGATCTCCCTGACATTTTCTATGTGTTTTTTTTGCTGTGGTCTTGTGCAACGCGAGGTGTTGCTTTGGAATTTCAAGGACTATCTAAAGTTTCAACGAAACATTACAGAGAAATTTCAAAAGGATCGTCAGTTTTTTTTTATCCTTGACTCGTTGATGCCCTTTGTCACCCAAACGCCGACAAAACCTGATTGCGTCGCCGAGGGTAATGTGGCTAACGATTCTTTAAAGAGTTTCTGTCGCTCTTCTGTTGACTTAAAGCTTTAGTTCACTCTGCGCAAACAAAGTAAAGTTTCCTTGTGACAGCATAGACAATTGTAAAGCAAACACGCGCGCTACCTGAAACTGTTGAATGTAAAAGAAAGAAAACAAATGTATGAGATAAAATTCTTCAAAGTACTTTTTCTGGAGCCCAAAAAAGATGCGACTTGCTGGTTGCCAGCGATTTTCTTCAGACATCCTTTTAAACCTTTGCACAAATTTTGCCAAGAACATCTTGCATGGGATTTTGCTGGAGGTGCACGTGCACTGTGTGCAAAGAGTCTTGCAGAGCTTTGCAGGCCCACGTTCTTGGTTTGGCCAAAAATTCTGGATTTCCGAGGCATGGACAGAGCCAATCATTAGAATTTGTGTTTTGGCTTGAACATCTTGAACTGCAGGCTCAGGCAGAATGATGCACGAGCAATGTATGCGAGTGCACCTGGCTTAGTGTGTTTGACATATCAACATTGCGAAGGGCTGCGATTTTGAACCCCCCTACCAAAACTGTTTGAGAGGTGTAGATTATTGTAGTAATATAGTGGCAGGATGTGGCAGAGTGCCCACACAAACGGATGTGGCAAAACGTGAATGGGTCGCCTCGCCAGCCCTATATTGATCGAAGTGATTTTCAGCTGTTGGAACAGACCCTGCTTGTAGCTAGAATCTAGTGCTTCAGCATCACTTGCTGCACCCATTCTCAGTCTTCTCTTCAGATATTTATCCTACTGATATGAGATCCCCTTTAGCACAAAGAGACTGGGGCAGGTTTGGTATAGGACATGACGACTACAGTCATGCTCATGTCGAGAGAAAGCATTCACACAGAAATTTTGCAGCGGCTAACTCTCTCTCTCTCTGTGTTTGTGTGTGTGTGCATGTGCATGTGCGTGCGTGCGTGTATTCAGTATAATATGAACATGCTGCAGATTCCTGCAACAACTGAGAGCTGCCCTGGGCAAGAATTAAAGAACCAAGTGAGGCCATGCGGTTTGGCTATGCAGTGCGACAGGCCGAGATTCGACATCAGGCACTGCTCGAGCAATCATTTCTGGCACTCTGAACATGGCAAAGCAGGACGCCTTTCCTTTTGTTTCAGTGCATGTTTTTCCTTTCTGTTTGCGCCCAGAGTTACACCACTCATCAGACTTGACTTGAACGTACATGACCTACCCAAATTGTGTGCGAGGCAGATGGTGCTGTCGGCACTTTTGTTCCCTTGCCTGTGGAATCTGAGATGTGTCGCAAGGTGTGGAACGTCTCGTTTTTCTCGTGCTTTATCGTTTTTTGATGCTTTGGATTCCGAACCTATGGATCCAAATTAAGCGGCGCCTACTTTCATTTCAATGTTTAGTTCGAAACGGTTCGTGTGCTTTGTTTGCACTGCCAAGATATGCCCAAAGTCTTCGTGTCAGGGTCAGGCCAGCTTGGCCCCGCCCTGTTTCACAGTCTTGTGACAGGTACTCGCGCCAGTTCAAAGCATGGGCGTAAGTTGCACACAAAAAGGTAAAACCTTCCGTTAAATGCCAGAATCGCCTTTATCACGGGGCTCACAACTAAGCAGGGCTACAGTTGCATGCAGAGCTTTCATTGGGAGAATTTTACTGCGCATAAAACATCGTAACAATCGCTAAAAATTGAAGGCTGTTCAACCCTGAAACATTTGAAGCATCTACAACATTTGAAGACTAAAGGGTAAACTTAAACCCGACCCCTAGACGGCCATCGCCAAATAGACTTTTGTTATCTTTTGTTGCTGTTTTTGTCTTCTTGGGGGAGGGCAATAACGTTTTGTCTTGGTACGTTTCTTTTTTTGTGTTTGCATCTGATTGCGCACATACATGTGCATTACGTGCATTACGCCACTTGCTCTTTCTCCTGCTACGTTCCCACAGGGTTGTTGTCATGCTCCTTGCTTTGGACGCTGCTACGTTGCCATAGGGCTGTTACGTTACTTGCCCTACTTTTTGGCAAAATGCGCCGCAAGAGTGGGATGAGTCAGATCCACTGATCTTCAAATATCACTTATACAACCCAAATCATGAAAAATATGAAAAAGTGAAGTAGTTTTGAGATTTTCAAATATGAAATTTCAGGACTGAAAGGAAAAATAGCAAAGATTTTACTGCAGCGAACCGATAGTGTTCCAAAAGATGGCCTGACAACAACACGGCCGTCTGGGGGTCGGGCACCTAGAGTTGGGGCGGCTTGGCATGCAACCAAGGCTTTGTCGAAAACGGGATGGCTTAAGGGCTTGGGGGACGTTGGTAGGAGACCTTAGTTTTTTTTTTAAAACAACGGCTTTTACACAGCTCAAAGCTATTTTTTTTCATGAGCACATGTCCTTCACCACTTCGGAAGCGCAGCGTATGCTTTTCAACTACTAGTAGCCAGTTTTTTCAAGTCCAAACAGAAACATATCCAACATAGTTTCTTTTAGTTTCCTCTCCTAAACGCTGGGTTTTGGTTTGGCTTTTCAAGATGTGTCGACTCCGATAATTCCCTGGACACCCCCAGGAGCTGGAAAGTCTCTGGATGCAGCCGGCAGTTTCAGGCTGCCACGAAACAGAAACGAGAACGATACAGAAAACCACAGCCGCTTCGGCCGCTTCGGCTCTGACCGGCAGGTTCCACACAAGATTTAGATGCCGGCCAGGCACGAAGTCAAGAAGCAATCCTGAAATATCATGAAGAGTTTATTTTTGAACATGTTTGAACAACTATGGCAACTATGGTAACTATGGTGCGTCGTGAGGTTCACACTTGCTCAGGGAGACAAAGGATGTCTGTCCATGCTTTTGGTCTATTTTTTAGTGACATCAGGATGCTCATCAAGCCACACTTCACAGTGTTGGCTACCTGTTACATGAAGACAAAGATGAGGCCTTGGGATCTTTGCCTGAAATTGTGGCAATGCTTGAATTTCTCTGTGGCAGACACGCAAGGAGCCATCGCTGGAATCAGACAGTCTGGGCCTCACACCCTGTTTTACTGCCAGTTCACAGAGTTCCAAAGTAGTCGCAGTGGTCGTATGTCGGTCATATTTGATATCCTGGCCTCTGTGAGAACTGCATGGCTATGCTGTGGCTACTTAGTTGCTACATGTTGGCCTTGTTGAGAGGTGCTGCTGCACACCGAAGCTTGAAAGAGGCATGCAAAACTAGTTGAAGTGCCAATCATCGTGGAGAGTGCCAACAATATGATTGATGCAAGAATATCCGAAATCAAGACCTTTGTTCCTATTTGTGTCGCATGTGCTGGATTGTGATGGGTCGTGATGGTCGGGAATTCTTCAGGGTTGCTGTCTTGCATGCTTTTGGGAGTTATGCTTCCTCTGCCAAGGCAGAAACAGCAAAGTCCACACATTCCATGTGGTCCAAATTGCGAAATCTCGGGGTGTCCACTTCTACGCTCTGTTACACTTTGTTACCGCTGCGTAGGTCTTTTCCAGATTGAAGAGAATGGGTGAGGCTAAACCAGGACTTGCTACGTGCTTGCCTTGATGGATGGCGCGAATGCCATTCATAGCGCTAATGGCGTATTCATTTCAAAGCGTTTAGGATGGGGTCATCGACCAATGCATGAATCGATTTGCATCAATGTATATCAATGTGAGGTACTTGGGCTGGCTAGGCAAATTTGATCCTGATGTGCTAGACTCAGAGCCAGCGTCGCTTCCCTTTCGGCTTCAAGCCAAGCTGCGAGGCTCTCACCATCTTGTCAACTCCCTCGCATATCGTTGCATGGGCGATGAAGTTGCAGGCGGTTGCCATCGCACTGCCCCCTGGAGTTTTTGACAGTTTTTGGCTTGTGTGGAACGATGGAAATGCATGGAAATGCAATGAGGTTGCAGAATGTAAGCTCCTAAACCACGCATCAACGCAAGACCATACCTCCAGCATCATGAGTGTTGCCTCTTGAAGTGCAAATCACCAGCTTGCTCTTCCATCTCAGGACAACCAGCAGGCGTAAACAGGAGTTTTGAATCACTAGGTTTACTACATGATGCATCTTCCTAATATCTATTACTAAAGGATACTGGTGCAGAGCTTTTGCAATATCCCGTTGGGGAATTTGTAGCGAATCACTTTTATGGTTTTGAGGCACATGGACGTTGCAGGTACTGCAACTGCTGCAAGGACTATTTCATTTCACCATTTCACCTGTTTAAGATAAGGTTTCCAAAGCCTCTTCCTCTGGTGACAATTGAAATGATACCCAAAGAAAACATAAGAAAACTGTGATCTTGAACTTCGTGATACAAAGTCTCAGCCTTTCTGGGAGGCTGACGCAATTTGGGGCAAAGCTGACCAGGACATAGCCAAGAAACATGACCGAGAACTGACGCTTTCTTGTTTGGATTGTTCAGACATATTTTGAAATGCTAATGAAATGCTTCTCAGCATGGTTACATGGTTAGCAATGCGAAACAATTGAAGGCACTGGCTGACGAAATTGTAGCATCCACTCCCGCGGACATGCTCGAGGTGGCCGGACCTCGACAGACCCGACAACACTTCCATTAGAGTCATTAGAGGTTTTGACCCAGTGAAATGTCAAGTATGCAAAATACAGATAGATATATAAATGAGAAATACAGATCATTTGGATTCATTTGGTTTCGGGGGTCTATGTTACGTAGATTTACGTAGCATATGTTCACGCGTACTGCATGGGGCAAACAATGCACAGAAGTAGACACAGACACGTGCACAAAATTGCACAAGTGCACATACTATGATAATACTGTACTGGTATGTAAATTTCTGCAGAGTATTGTAGAGTCTTGTTGGGATTCTTGTTTCTGTGAGCATTCGCTCGGTTGGAGCCAGGCCATTCTATTTGGAGCCTGGCTTCATGATGCGGAAGTCAGCGCAGAAGAATATTTGAACCAGCACGGGCAGTATGGGCCTTGGATTACTTTGTTAAACATCTTGAACGTGAAAGTCCGTGAAAGTGAAACGGTGAAAGACAGTGAAACAGATCTTTGCTTTGGGTTGCAAGGATGGATGAAGGTGAAGGCAGCACCGCTTTGTTGACTGAGCACAGAATGCAACAGATTTCTACATACTAAAGTTTAATAAAGTTGCATTTAAAAATTTGGCATGGTGCATTCTGTTCTTTTGGTATTTCTTCAGAATAAACTGCGGCAGGGTGTGCTGATCAATCTGGATGAACAACTGGCAATCGTTGTGCAAGCCGGTGAGCTAGTGCTAGCTAGCTGCTAGCACTCGCGGTTCTTTGTTCCCTGGTAGTTCGTTCCTGATTTTGTTCCCGTCCACACTAGAACAGTGTGTGTTCAACCATTTTCCATGAACGGCTCTTGTTGTTTGGGATGTCTTTGTTGAATGTCAAAATCTCTATAACAAGTTAGTCAGCAAACTGGACCCGCAGTCAAGAAATGCACAAACCTTGATCATTCCTAGAGGGAGCGTCCGTGGCATGTGCACCTTTTGTAGACCATTTGGGTTTTGGGATTTCTGATGGAGATGAATGCACTTACTTTATCTTACTTTTTGATTGACTGGCTACAACACATCTTTGATCGGTTTGACAGAGATGGCAAGGCTTGGCAAGGGTTCCACCAAGAGCCTTTCACAGAATTCAACTGCACTGCATCTGCAATGAAATGTTCTAAGCCTCTGTTCGTCCTCCAGGGCATCAGACTGTAGCTGCAGGAATGCTCGCTTTGCAATTTAAGAGCAGCATATCTGTAGCTTTGCTTCTGGGCAGAGGTCCACGGTGAAGACCGGAAGCAAAATTAATTAATGTACATGAAAACGAAATAAAAACAATAAAACGCATAAATAAAGTTTCAAGCCTAGTCAGAATGGGCTGGATCCTGCGGATCGAGGTGTAAAAACCCTGCCTGATTGCAATCTGAATCATGCCGCATGATTCGACAAGGGCCAATAGAATATGTCTGATGATCACAGCTTTATGCGGTCAAAGCAGAAACCTTCCGATGACACGCGCAACTTCTGAATCCATTCAAGCTTGCATCCGAGCATTCCTCCAAGATCCAAGGACCAGAGGCAAAGTTGCCAACAGCATGGAGATCCAACAATCCTGTTTTGTCACTTTTGTAACTTTTGTCCGTGATGAGTCTTTCTATTCCTTCGGCTTTGAAATCATGGAGGCTCTACCAATGGCTGTTGTAGCTGTTCGCCGTCCACGAGATTTCCCAGAGGCCAAGACACGTTGAGAGTTGAGACAGTGTTGCTTCCGTCAAAAGCTGTCCGATGATATGGTCCAAGCTCTTGTATGTGACTGGCAGATGGGAACACTGTTGAACTGCAAGCCGTGTCAGCTTCTCAGTTCTGGAGTCTTTGACAGGACCTGTACTCCGTTGCTGTAAAATGCCACGAGTATGCAACCTGACTAGGTTTGACATAAGTCCTTAGTCCCTTAGTCAGTCCTTGGTCACATTGGTCCATCTTTACTCCACTGAAGAAATGCCAGCCTTGGTGATACCTAGGACAGATTTCTGGGACGTAAAGTTCCTTTCTAGGTCATGATGGAATATGATGATAGAATAGGTGTCAACAGTTACTACCTTGCTAAATTATTGCTTGAGCAAATACACTCACCGTTCCAAGATGGTAGCATCACTGCCTGCTCTTGATCAGAAGCAAATGCTGCTGTCCCACACTGACACTTGAAAATGCCATTGCAGTGTGGCTGATTTAACAGAATTTAACATTTGGAAAAGAGCCGTCCAAACAAGTCCGCAATTTGTCTGAGGCTCCCAGGTGTTTGTTGAAAACATGCAAGAGGGAACTGGAACTGTAAGCTTCGGGATCCCAAATCATACTACACTCTGAGCAAGCCAAGCAAGCAGGCCAATGCAAAGGAACATCAGCTGCCTCTTAATTTATAGATTGCTAAGCTGGACACAGTCAATTGACCACAATCAACTGGCCACAGCTAGTCTTTGTCAAGGGCGTGTGTCGCCAGGAAAGGAATGCTTGAAAAGCTGCACTATGGCACTATGGAGAGAAAGAGAGAACGAAAACGATTCTCTCTCTCTCTCTCTCTTTTTTCCTGAATGTGTATGTACATATGTATATATATATATATTTATAAATATTATAATATATTAATATATATATATATATATACATATGTACATACACATACAGTACATACCGTACCAAAACACGTATTTGTGCCCATACCCGAAAGAATGTATAAACGGGGCACATGTTTGACTATTGTGACTGCACCGTCACTGACTGTGACGTACAATTTTGCATTTTGAAGAGAGGCCAGACCCTGAATGCAATGAAGCCTTCTAAGGTGGAAGCTCTCAGCTTCGAAGACCGCAGGCTTGGAGTCCTTAGAACCCTTAGCCGCCTTAACCTTTTGTTGTTTTGTCTAAAAAACATATAGCATTTTCATTGAATCCATTGCAACGCTTTTGAAAAAAATCAGTTGAGCCTCAGAGTTTTGATCCTCCAGATCTGGATGTGAAAAATGCAGCTGTGCTGTTGTCTACCTTGTTTTGCTCAGTCGAGGCGGCGCCAGCAGGTTGGACAATGTGCGAATGTGAAGCAGACAAGGAATAGAGTTGGCTGAGTTTGTCCATTTGATTTTAATTTCGCAACAAGTAGCAACACCTGGAGTCTTTCAACAACATTCCAAAGTTTTGTTGTTGAATTCTTGTCGAGGACTGGATTCTTTGTGATCGGGTTGACGCAATGGCAGCAGCTTCCCTATTTATCTGGCCACGTTTTTGATCTTTTTTGTATTGGAACTTTGACTTGAAAGCTCTTTACCATAGGCTGAAATCGCTGATTGCATTCGACAAGAATTGTGCAAAGACGAGGCGCAAAGCTCAGGTCCTCCTTCTGTGTGGGTTTTGTTTGATTTATTTTGATTTCAGATATTTCAGATACTTAGGATTCACAACTGATCACAGTTTGCCAGCTCTGCGCAGAAAAATAGCGATGCCGAAGAGAAAGTGAACATGAAGGAGGTGCGCACGCAGCAAACAGGACAAGCTTGGTTTGCAAATGTTGCAGCCACCAGAAGCAAAGAGGGTCGTGTGCGGCTAGTTTGTGAAGTGTGAAGAAGAGGAAGAAGAACAAATTAGCTGACATTGTTTTTGAACCGACTAATCCCTTGTAAAAAGTACTTCCGTTTGAATCAATCTGAAGCACACAGTTTTGACCGGCACGACTCTACATGGATTTGTCAATCTCCTTCTCATGAGAATCTTAGATTCATATATATATAATATATATATAATATATATATATATATAATATATATATATAATATAATATATATATATATATAAGTGTTGTTGTGGATGCAGATTCGGTATATTCCGTTCGTTCCCTTAATCTTTCATTAGAATCTGCTCCTCCCCACCTGTGCCTGCCATTCCCCCCTACTTGACAAGCACCCTTCCACCCTTCCCACACGCACATGTCACTGCTAAAGACAACACGCCCAGACTACTGCACGTGCACACCACCCAACCGCATGCCCGTCCGCATGTATCATTGGGCTTATCCCCGCGCCCATTTCGAAGAGAGAGAGAGAGAGAGAGAGAGAGACGCAAATGTGTTTTCACCGGTTTCGCCTAAATTTCGACTGTACTACTAAGAGGGAGGCGTCCACACACACACACAAACACACATTTTTGAAGTATCCTGCATTGTCTGTCAGGATGCACAAGCAGATTCTGGGAATCAATATTCGCAAAGTTCATGTGATGCAATCCAAGCTTGCGATTCAGCTGATCGGCAGCGCGCAACCACTCTCCGCTGGTCCACTTGTGAGAGAGATTGAATTGCATTGCTTGCCTCTCCTGCTGTATGGTTTGATACCGTTGCCCTTGCAGCAAGTTTTGCCCATAGTAAACAGTCAGTTCAAAAGTGACAAATACGGGCCCATGCTAGATCAGGCAACATTGCGGTTTGCTGAAATTCAGCTTGCAGAGCAGAGCAATTCCGAGGCTGGAAACACACAACCATGGAGACTGATTTGCGACTGAGTTCTATCCTGCTTGCTTGACCTTTTTGAAGCAACAGCAGAGCCAAGCAACTAGGGCAGGAGGCAAGAGCCACAAGCGGGTACAGCAGGTCAAGCCAGGATATTCAGCTTGCACTGACTCAGACATTACAGGGCTGTCATGATCGTGATGAGGAAAGGTTGTTTTGCTGGCCTTGCAGAACTCATGAAGCAGCGCAAGTAGATGTGTTAGTGGGAATAGCAAAAGAAATATCAACGAGTTGTATTGAGTTGCTTTGTCACAAGGTGCGCAGAATAATACACTTGAGAATTGAAGCAGACCATTCAAACAAACGGGTGACACACGCAGTGAGTCATGTTGTGAACAATACATCAGACTCTCATAAACCATAGAATACCAAGACCATGACAAACGATCTATATCTCTCCATTGAATATTGAATCCACAACTCTGCTTGATCATACCGCTTTGATTCCCGACTCTCTTTCTTTGCAGGAACAGACTGAGCCTAAGGAGATGGCACCCGAGGGAATGGCTCGTAAGGATGAATTGCACATGTTCTTTTGATCATGTTTTTCATTGTTTTTCAGTGTTTTTTCATTTTTTCTGCACAGCGGCACACTGTGTTTTCTGGCCCTTGGCTTGGTGGATATTGGCTTCGGTTTAGCCCAGCTCAAGGACGTTGCTAAAAGAGAGATGACGCGCGCAAGGGCCTCAAGATCTTTCATTTGTGCTCTAAGCAGCAAAGTGTACCACCACCATCTACCAACATTTCTTTCAACAGCTTCAAATCAATCTATAGAGCAAATCTATTTTGGTATTTTGCATACTGTATATTCTTCTGGTTTAGCACTCGAGTCCTTCACCGTTCATTTTGTCAGTTCATTGTGCTGAATTGATGGAACATGTTCTTCTATGCATTTCCGTTTCAATGGTGTGTCTTCCAATCTTCAAAGCTATTTGTACCCGCAGCACCTGCGCTACGCCCCGCAGGTACTTTGTTTGTATGTACACTTTCATAGGGTTTTTTCAAGGTTTGTCCAGGGTTTCTTTAGGGTTTCTTTATATAGGTGTTTTTTTTCCTTTTAAGGTTTATGTAAAAAGCAGGGCGAACCCAATTTCGGGGTAATGTTGTCTGACCAATAGTGATATCTTGTCAATAGTAGAAACATTTTTCCGCAACTCCAATTTTTCTCCAATACTAAAAGTCAATTAGCTCTATTTACTTTTAGTATTGCCAAAAGAGTC
>Ga0126342_10015819_pt1 | contig 13191 bp, 9 predicted proteins | sample Cyp1metagenome_FD_92528 | JGI IMG/M metagenome (GOLD analysis project Ga0126342, IMG submission 92528) | Coral microbial communities from Lord Howe Island, Old Settlement Bay, Australia - Cyphastrea 1 metagenome | ecosystem: Host-associated > Invertebrates > Cnidaria > Coral ... | reverse complement strand
GAAGGGCGCTGTAAAAGTGCCTGGACCTACAACCTGCACTGCGAGAAGACCAAGAGTCCGGAAGCTTCAAGATCTTTCACATCAAGTTCAGAGGCGGGGTCAGCGGCAATATCCAGCTATAAATCCTATATATAATAAATAAAAGACAACCCCACCACCATCCACTACCCACCCCATCCCACCATCCACATCCCATATCACCATCCCACCCCATCATCTATGCTTATGAGATAAAGAGTATAGTATACAGGCACAATGGCTGCAACCTCAGTGTCGTTCTTGCCAAGCATTGAATTGCTGCTGTAAGAGTGGCTGGCGCACGGAAATTGAACATGACTTTCAATATCTTTCAATGGTATAATTATGCTCGGCTCTCAAGCATTGAATTGCCGCTGTAAGAGTGGCTGGAAAGCAAGGTGCATCAGGGCTTATATAGACATGACCTTCTGTGTTTTTAGATTTATACAATAGGAAAAAATATACGTATACGTATACAGGCATCATGGCTGCAACCTCAGCGTCGTTGCTGGCAAGCATGGAAATACCGCTGTAAGAGTGGCTGGCACATGGCAATTAAACATGACTTTCAATATCTTTCAATGGTATGATTGTGCTCTGAGGAGTGTTCTTGATGTCCTTCCTCACAGTCAAGCCATGTACCTGGGCAGCACTGATTTCAGAAAACTGAATGCAACCTACATTTCTAATTGCGATTGTTTCATGGACAGACAGACACTCTTACAGCATCTCCACAAGACAGTCTTGCCCGAAAGCCTAATTGTAGACACTTTTACAGCGTCTACCCACAAGATGCAGTGCTGCAACATCTTTTTTGCCCAGCGGAGTACTGTGTGTGTGTGTGCGATTTTATAAGTACTTGGCCAAATGTTTGAAAGCCACTCTTACAGTGGCAACAACCTGACTCTCACTGCCAGCACAAGTTGCAATTGAAGCACACCATGGCTGAAGGCTGCAGGTCAGTGAGAAACAACAAACCCAATGTATTACCCATTGAATCCCATTAGGTTTTTGCTCCTGAATCCCTAAAAGAAATCGCACATTGAACACCCCTGGGTATCTTGTTGACATGTGGAAAGTTTTGATCTTCATACTTGTGCTTTTTGATTATGTGTTCAATGTGCGATTTATTTTAGGGATTCAGGAGCAAAAACCTAATGGGATTCAATGGGTAATACATTGGGTTTGTTGTTTCTCACTGACCTGCAGCCTTCAGCCATGGTGTGCTTCAATTGCAACTTGTGCTGGCAATGAGAGTCAGGTTGTTGCCACTGTAAGAGTGGCTTTCAAACATTTGGCCAAGTACTTTAAAAAGAAAATGCAAGAGAAATGCCATAGTATATTAAATATATGTATGAGAATTGCCACATACTTGCCAGAGGCATTGATGGTGATGCATGTTTTTTTTCTGTGCAGTGATGCCCACTTGAACTTTCAGGTCATCCTCATCATCTTCAGTCGCCGCTTCTCTCAAAATTGAGGTGGACTGAGCTCAAGGGGCTCTTAGTGCTGTAAGAGTACTAATCCCCGGATGCTGTAAAAGTATCCAGCGCTGTAAGAGTGTCCAAACAGCGCTGTAACAGTGCAAGGGTTGGACCTGGCGCTGTAAAAGTGCCTGGACCTACAACCTGCACTGCGAGAAGACCAAGAGTCCGGAAGCTTCAAGATCTTTCACATCAAGTTCAGAGGCGGGGTCAGCGTCAATATCCAACTAATATAACTTATAGCATCACCACCCGCCGACCCATCCCACCACCACTCACAACCCACCCATCCCATCCCATCCCATTGACCCACCACCACCCACCACACAAACCATCTCATCCCGCTGCATCATGTCGTACTCCATCCCACCCATCCCATCCCATCCCCATTCCATATCACTCCCACTCCAATTACAGACCCACCCCATCACCAACCGACACTATTGCCATCCCATCATCTATACAAGAGTGTATATAGTATACAGGCACAGACAGGCACAATGGCTGCAACCTCAAAGTCTGGTTTGTGGCAAGCATTGACTTGCCGCTGTAAGAGTGGGTGGACAACAAAGTGCTACTGTATATAAACCTGATTTTTATCCATATAAACCTGGTAGTCAGTGTATCGTGGGTACTGCACGAAAATATAAATTCCACAGCCGGTGTAAGAGTGGCTGGTACGCAACATGCATCATGGCACAGTAGTAGACATGACTCTCAGTGGCACTGGCTCTGAGGCGAGTGCGCCAAGATGTTCTGTGGAAAGTCAGCATGTACCTGGGCAGCATTGATTTCAAACAGCTGAGTGCAACTGACATGTCTATAGTTGATGGTTTCATGGACACTCTTACAGCGTCCCAGCGTCTACACTGCATATAGACACTTTTACAGCGTCTTATGATAGACACTTTTAAAGCGTTTTGCTGACAGATATGGCGCCACATTTTTCTTCAGATCAGCCAAATCTTTGGTCTGCTGTCGCCAGATCTTTGATCCACCAGCCCAGCCCCAGTGATTATATATATATAAATATAATCGATTAATTAGATGCTTTGTCTTGCTGTTTGAAACGCTTGGTCTCGCTGTGTTAACTCTTTGATGATATATATATATGTGTGTGTGTGTCAATTTCATTTTTGTGAGTGGTGTGTCTTAACATCTTAATCACTGGAGCTGCTATTGCGCTTCTCCCTGTTGGCGCTTTTGGCGGGGCTCTTTGCCTGCCCAGGAATACAGCAACTGTTTTTTTAAAACAAAAAAAACGACAACTCAAAAAAAAACATGGGAACACCATCCACCCGAACCAAAAGATCAGTCCCTTTTTTGAGTTTCACCGGGCCTTTTTAATTTTTGCAGGCTCCGCTTTCTTCGCCGCTTCCTCTGCCTTTTTCTTCTCTCGCTTTGCCTTCTTCCTTTTTCTTTTCTCCTTGTACTCATTGCACTCCTGCCAAAAACTGGAAGACAAACAAACATGGCTTGACTTGAGTCCGGTCGGTCCTTGAGTTCCATGGCCATCATCTCCATGCGGCATCGGAAATCCTGGGACAGATCTTGATGACAGAACATTCCAATGAAAGAAGGCTCGGTGCATTTTCCGGCCTCACAGCTCATGCCTGCAACTTCCCATTTCATCCTCAAGTCGTCCAGCACTTCTGCTGCTGCCTGATGGGGCAGCAATTGACATGTCTAGTTGTGAGCGTCTTATCATGTATAGAGACACTTTTACAGCGTCTTATCATCTATAGAGACACTTTTACAGCATCTCATCTATAGAGACACTTTTACAGCGTCCCACCATCTTCAAGATGTCCCAAAACGGCCTTATGCGTCAACGCGGCGTTGTCAAGCACTTTCTTCCACAGCTGCTGTTGCAGCTCCCCCATTTGCTGCTGGTGCCGCTGCCGTTGTTGCTGCAGCTGCTGCAGCTGCTGCTGTTGCGCATCAGCATGTTGCTGTTGCAGCTGCTGTTGCAGCTGCTGTTGCAGCTCCGCCATCTGCTGCTGGTGCTCCTGCTGCTGTTGGTGCAGCTGTGCTTGAAGCTGCTGCTGCACCAGTGCCGGTTGCTCAGCAACCAGCGACCATTGCCGCACCTTTTCCATGTTTTTTTTGGCATCCTTTTCTTCTCGGCGGGCTTGGCATTCGTTATGCTTGTGCCCCCTGCGCTGCCTGTGGTGCTGGTCTGCTTGGTGCTGGTTTCGGCGGCGGCGGTGGGAGGCCGTGCGGGAACAACGGCTGCCATCTTGGAGAACCAAATGGGAAGTTCTCCTCCAGCCACCAGTTGTCACCGGCCTTGGCAGGAGGTGGGGCCGCCTCAGGTGGTGGCTGCCTGGCGGGTGCTGAAGCTGCCGGGGCTGGTGGTGCAGCTGGTGCTGGTGACACGGGTGCGGCGGCAGCTTTGGCTATTGCTGCTGCCTTGGACGTGACCCCAGACTTTGTTGGCGGGGGGTTCTTTGGTGGCGTCACTGGCGCTCGCATGGGTCTCTGGTGTTTTTTTCTGTGAATGTGTGAATGTGAAAGTGTGTGTGTGTGTGTGTTTTTTCCTACGCTTCTTTTCTGCTGAAAAGTCTCGCGCGTGCCTCATCTGAAACAGTTGTCGTTTCGATGGCCCTTAGGTAAGGGACTTGTTTGCCTGAGCTTTCCAAGCATGCCTATGCACAAAAACTTGGCTCGTGTTCCGAGGGATATCAATGGCAGGTCACTGGTAGTGCGTCAGCACTTGGAGAAAGAGTACCATGCAGGGATTCTGCATCGTTTATGCCCATGGTGGTGCGACTGTGATCGTCTGTCAGCACCTGCGGCTGGAGATGGTGAAACTGCAAAAATCTGAATGTGAAACTAATGAAAGCAACAGCTTGTATTAGAAGCAACAGCTTGTCACTCTTTTTTTTCTTTTTTTTTTGGGCTTCTTTTGGTGGCCCTCTGAAGTCAGGGCGGGGTTACCGATGGGCATGAACAGGTCCGGGGGATAAGCCGGTTGGGGAAACCGGGTGCATGAGGGTGTGAGGAGCAGGACAAGCATGCAGCGTGAGTGTCATCACAATCATGAGCACAGAAAGGGGCAAGAGCAAAAAGGCTCATAGTGTGGAGAAAGGCTTCCACAGTCTGTCCAGGCTTGCAACTCACATCTGCTGGCCAAGCTGGTCGTTGCAAGAATGACGCAAGTCACTGGCAAATGGGGTGAAACGACCTTAAAGATGGTGAGACGTCCTGAACCGTATACATAATGTGGAAGCAACAGCTTGGTTTTTTTTTGGGGGGGGGGCTTCTTTTGGTGGCCCTCCTGTCAGGGGTACACATTGGGGTTGCCAATGGGCATGCAAGAACTGGGGATAAGCCGGTTGGGGTAACCGGGTGCATGGGGTGAATCATGTGCAGGTGTGACAAACAATGGGCATCATCTCAATCGTAAGCGCCGTCTAGGCATCGGCAAAATGCCATGTGTTGGGTCAAAAGGACCACGGAGTTCAGTGCCAAAATGGCCAACCTTTCGAATCTCGCCAGCTAGGCCTTGGTGACAGTTGCACGGTTTTGTGCAAGTCTCAGGTTAGGATGTGAAACGTCAATTAAAATGACAGTGAGACAAAACGAAGCAACAGCTTGAAGTAGCAGCAACAGCGTCTTCCCCCCCCTTTTTTTTTGGCTTCTTTTAGTGGCCCTGTGTCCTGGGGTACACATCGGGGTTGCCGATGGGCATGCAAAACATGGGGATAAGCCGGTTTGGGAAACCGGGTGCATCCATAGCAGTGCCTAGTGGCAGACTAACGATGTTTAGTCGTGTTGGTTCTGCACTATTGTGGGCCAGTTTGCATTGGATCCTGCAGTGCCAGTGGGTCGCATATCTGGGTTTATTCTCTGGAGTGTAATGACAGTACATCAACTGCACACATCCAGATGCACATGACATTCTGCACGAACCAGTCTGGCTCCTTCCAACAAGCCTCAGGAGGGCCATTGTCATTGGTGAGTAAGTGCATCACCGGTTGAGCTGGATTGCTGTAGTCGGCTTGCATGCGCAGAATGGCTCGACAGTGACCTGACTGATCATCTCCTAAGTGTGCAATGGCTGCAACAACTTTGTATTCTTTCCATTCAATGGCAAGGTTTTGGCCAGTGAAAAAAGGAATGGTGAACACTCCATGCATCCCAATTGAGAGGTCAGACTTGCAAGGCTCCCCAGTGCCTGCCAGCACGTGACGATCAATGTGAAAACATATCACTGGAGACGCGTGCATGAAGGCAGTTTGCATGCCAAGGTAGTTGTGCCAAACATCAATGAGTGAGTCCAATCTGATCCAACCTGCATGTGCCAATTCAGGGTCAATGTAAAGAGTCACTGGGTTTTCCTTGCCATTGTCATCTCGGACACTATATTCAGTGCCGATTTGTACACGGCGTTCCCAGGTCCAGTTCATGCCTGGAGGCTGCAACCCCTTGTCCATATGGGTCAAAAATTCCACTGGATCACATTCTTCACCGTCCCCATGCCAATGCTCAAGTATTCTAGCAAACCATGGACAGCTGGGTAGATGCATAGATTGAACAATGGAGGTCAGGAGAAACTGAACTATTTGTGATCCGTGTGGCCCCAGCTCATCTGTGGTGAATGTGTGACACGACATCACCGCCCAGAGCCATGTGATCACTGCGGTGTTTGCATAGCACCAGTTGTCCAGGTTGATAAGGATCAATCTGGTAAGGCAGGTGCGCAAGTGATGTGCAACATCACGGCGTGTGCTCAGCGCATCTTGGTTTTGCCGCGCCCTTTCCCATGTGTGGGGCTGGTCTGCTTGCCCTTGCCCTTGCCCTTGCCAAGCATGTTCTGTAGTTGGAGTCCCTGCTTGCTGTAGACCTGTGTGTGAGGTTTCATGGCTGCTCCAATGAGTCCCCACACCGTCGAGCCTTGCAATGCCTCCAGCAGAAATTGGAGTTCGTCGTATCGTACCCCCGTCTGCAGGATCCACGGGACTGTGGTTTGTTCCTCCGCTTGTCGAAGTGCATGGAATTTCATGATGGCCGAGTGATCTCTGGAGATGGTCTTCAGTTGATCCGTGTACTTCAGCATCCGCTGCATGGGGATGTAATCCTGCTTGGTCACCTTGAGAGCTTTCTGATGTGTGCACCATTTCTGGAACGGGAATTGGCCCTCCTCCGTGATCAGTCCATGTGCTCTGGCTGTGGACCACAGGGGATCCTGTGGAGTTTCCTTGGAGAGCTGTTGAACTCGATCGTCCAGCATGGTCGCCAGGTCCCGAAAGAGGACTGCACGTAGTGGGACATACGGGGTGTCCTCCGAGGCCTGTGTGGCCTTCTGCTTCATCATTTGGTGCCATTCCGAGGCTCTCGTCATCAGCTGTGGAAGTAGGGCCGGGGTGGCAGTTTGCAGAAAGAAGACGAAGGAGTCTTGTTTTCTCATCAACTGCTGCTCGGAATCCATCTTCAGCAGCATGCTGCCCATGAGCAGAACCAGTGTTGCTACCTCTGGTACTGTCTGGTGGGCTTCCGGAACGTGGTGGCGTTTGGGTTTTTTTGGTTCTTTTTCGTCCTGTTTGTCTCTGATGTACGGTTCTTTCATCAGAAGGGGTCCCATCGCCTTGAAAGCCTCCAAGATTTCTGCGTCGCCCATCTGCTGATCCGCCATCACGTGAGGGAAGGCAGTGGGTGAGGAGGAGACCAATCTGATATAAAACTGGGCAATGATGCTGCGCATGAATTTGAACCAGGTGGTCACGTTGTTCTTTCTGCTCCACTGTGAGGTCTGTTGTTGCTGGCAAGTTGTAGACCAACCCACAAAATTGGCACTGAAAGTCATTGTGAACATCTGTGCAAAATGCAGGCAGTAATTGTGGCAGGATTTCTGGAATCCATGTGCAGTTGTAGACATGTTGCGCCTTCACATGCTCGCACAGAACTGCCAGATGAAAGGTACCTCCACAGAGCAAACATGTTGTGCTCAAGAGCTGACAAACACTCACCGTGTTCCACAGGTCTGCAAACTGTCTGTTGATGAGTATTGAGACAATGACATCGGTAACTGCATGTTGTTGGACACCTGCCAGGAATGCTCGGATCTTGGCGTCGTCAAAGGTCCAGGGTAGAAAAAGATCATGATCCACCCTCTGTGCCAACATCGACAGCTGTCGGTATGCAGGGCATATGTGGGTAACTCCACGGGACGTCGTCTGTGGGTTACATATGCATGCAGTGTACAATTGGCCAATTTGGAGGAGAAGGTGTACCTGAGTTTGTGACTGTGTCCATCGGCTGGTGTGGACCGTCTGAAGATGGAGGGCAAGATCGCATTGGCGTTCGAACCTGACTCCGCACAGCTGGCAGTGCAACGTGAGCGCAAGCTTCTGCATTGGTTCATGTGGGAGCTGGGCAAGATCTCCTGCAGTGATCAGTTGTTGCCAGCGTTGAGCCACCGGCATCTCTTCCAATGGTTTGGCGACGTTGAAGCCAGAGCATAATCCTCTGGTGATGTGATGCCTGACTTCGGATTTGCTGGTGAAACAAGCCAAACAGTGAGAGCAGACTGGATCTGCTCCCAGCAAATCTCTGGTGGGCACCCAATCATGAATTTCCAACTTGTGAACTTGAAAGAGATGGTTGTGCAACGTCTGTCCATCTTCAAATTGTTCTCTGCAAACCTCGCATCGCAGAACCACGTCAGCGCAATCAGCAAGAGTGCCTGTCATTGGTAAATTGACCAAAAGGAGAGAGATCTGGGTCCAGAAAGGGCACTGATGTTGTCGAGCAAATCGCTTGGTGCAAAAGAAACAGGGGGTGATGGAGGCTTGTGCTTTCCCAAGCTGTGCAGCCTTGGCGAATACATGTTCTGCATGTCGTCCATGGTGGCAACGTAGATGCATGTTCAATTCCTGGATTCTACCAAAGTAAACTCCACAGAGAATGCAGTGATGTTGTAAGTCCTGATGGGCCTCTGTAAGCGTTCTCAACTGCGCCCATTCACTTTGTTCAACAAGCTGCAAAAGTTGTCTGCCATAGGGTTTACTCAGGAGAAGTGCAAGGTCTGCATTTGTGAAGCATGACTTGTCCTGCGCACTTCTGATTGGCAGGCCAGGCTCTGTGCTGCACGATGCCTGACAGCATTGTCTTTCAAGATGTATACACAAACGTCTCCATGTGGTGAAGGACTGGTGACAATGTGTACATATGGGAAGTCCATGCAGGGCATGTGCAGCGGCTTGTGCATGTCGTGTGCGAAGCTGGGTGTACCCATGGACATGTGTTTGATGTCTTCTGAGATTGGGCAGAGATGTGAAACGTAATCTGCACCACTGACATGCAAAGTATTGTATGGGCACCTCCTCAAGCGTCTCGGGGATGCGTTGATCCATCTGTTGATCCTGGGATTGCCATGCAGCATGAATGAGATCAATCATACCCTGTAAATTGCTCCAGTCAATGGTATGAAGTATGTCGATAGTGCTCACTGTGGTAAGTCGCTGACACTGGAGTTGGCGCAGTTGTGTGGCTGTTCGTAGCAGCATTGCAAAAGGATGTTGTAAACCGTAGCAATGTAGAAACTGTGCATGGGTCATGCCTGTTTGAAAACTGTGATTGCCTGCAACTTTTCGAAGGGAGCTCATGATGAATGTGTGTAGTTTGAACAGCCCCTGGAACGTGATGTTGCTTGCAAGAAGTCCATATGTCAATGTTGGATAAATGCACGAAGTCCACAACCGCATCTTCGTTCTCATGGTGAGTCGTCGCGCATTGAGCCATTGTCTCAGGCGATGCATGGTGGTCTTGGTCATCTGCATTCTGTATTGCAAGGTGAGCTGTTCTGGTATGTGATAGGACATCTGTACGCCCAAGTATGTGGCCACATTTTTCACTGGCAGGCGTGTGTGGCATCCGTCGGCCCTGGGGATGATGACAAAAAGTCCTGTTTCACTCCGCTGCACCACCTTTGTTTGGACCCGTCGACAGTTTGTGCCTCCAATGGCAAGTAGTAAAAAGGACTTGTGCAGGGAGATGGTGAGTCCATGTTCTTCAAGCACATCCAATAGGCAACCCATGCGTGTCAAGGCAATGTACAACTCATGTTCCGTGTAAAAGATCGTGCCACAGTGAATATCATCAGCATAAAATGTGACTGCCTTATTAACCCAATCATGACCAATTTTATGTTCCATTTGGGCCATCAGTTTGTGTGTAAAACTGGTCCATAGGACAGGGGCTGCACGGCAGCCCTGTCTGATGCCGCAGCGTGTTGGAGTGGAAACAAATTGATTATTGTGATGGGTAATGTATGCAGTGTCCTGGTGCCAGGAACATAGTATGGCGACTAAATCCTGGTCCACATCTAGAGTGCGAAGATATTGAAATAATGGCAACCTTGGAATAATATCGAAGGCTCGACTTATGTCCAGGAAGAGTTGTAGGCCACCACATACAGCATGCACTGCAGTACCAGCCGCACGTTGATGTACATTTCTGCGTTGATTCCTCAAAAGATGTCTGGTCTCATGACAATGTGCTGCAACTCTTCGGATAGCATCCCCCGCTGATCGATGTTCAATGTAAGCAAACTGGGGTTTGGTACTTACAATGGGAAAAAGGGAATTTTTGAATTTTTTGGTAATCAAACCAAGTACGTTCTTCCCTAGAGGTTCCATCAGGGCTATTGCTCGAAGGTGTTCGAGGCAATGTGGCGCCTTTTGGGGTTTGGGGAGGAATGCTATCCAGGCATGCCGCCATTGAGCAGGTACATACTGAGTAGAGGAAAACCACCATTTGACAATCCAGGGATATATTATGGAAGCAGTCTGTGGGGCAATGTGTTTCCAAACAATTCCTGGTAAAAATGGGGGTGCTACTGACTTCACTGTCGGTGTGGTGGCTATCTCAGCGGCAAGTTCCTCTTCAGTGAAGGGGATTTGCTGCAGTGGTGTGACCGGCAGGTCAAGGTGAGATGGTCCGTCCCATTTGGTCTGTATAAACTCCTGTGTGAGTCTTCTCACATCCTCAGAGGAGGCTGGTGCTCCTTCTGCCGTGCGCAAACGGATCTTTTTGCGTGGTTGTTTGGGTGTGTATCGATTGATAATCTGGTGCAAGTTAAAGCTGTCATTTTTCCAGGCAGCCTGATCAGCAGCCTGTAAAAGGTCTTGAAGTTGTTGTTTTTTCAATGTTTTGACGTGTAGTACATGTTGTTTGCGGAGTTTGTGGAATTGAATAAAGTGAAACCATGCATGAAAAAGATTCGAAAGCGTCGGATCAAAGAGTTCTTTGAGACGTCGTTGATGTGTCCACTTAGATTCAATGAGACTGATGTGGGATTGATCACAAGGTCGATGGCGTGTTTTTGGGAAAAGTTGGTGAAAAAGTGGCATGATGTGGTCATGTAGTGCACTAATGATCGTGTTATCATCATGGGAAGTATGATCGATGGTACAAAGTTGATGATGAGCATGTTCAATCAAGTGGTTCCAGGCATCGGATGCATCTTGCCATGCAGCGCGGCACTTCAGTCTCTGTTGATAGGTACAAGTAGGCATTTGTGCGTTTTTGGTGTAAACATATGGGATCTTTTTGACAGTGCACAGCATTGGAATGTGTTTAGCCCCACTGAAAGGTAAAAATTCAGCCTCAGGATAGTATGTGATCTGCTTTGAGAATCCATCACTGTCAGCATGTCTCATGAAGAAGTGGTCGATCCTAGAGGCATGGGGCCCATTACAAAACGTGGGGGGTGATTGTGCATTCCAACTGTTGAGCGCAGTGAGATCATATTTACGCAAAAAAGTCTGTAGCCTATTGGCATCACTGTGTTTGGTGCCCTGCTGTTTGCGGCAATTCCATGTAAATTCTGATGTGCCTACATGATGTCCGTCCCTAGTGACAGCGCAATTGAAATCCCCAGCAATCAAAGCTGAATTACGATTCGGCATTCTGGAGAAGCAAAGGTCTAATGCATCCCAGAACGCTGAGCGAAGCTGCAAATGATGAAGGCTTCGATTGTGGACATGTTGATAGCAACAAATCAGATCGAAGGCTCTAGACTGGAAATGAAACCTAACATGAACCCCCTGGTGAAAATTCAGCAATTCCCAGCTGGGTAGGTGAACATGCTTGAGGTCTGATCATGATGAGAATGCCGTCACTCTTATCCTGTTGGGTACCACTATGTATACAATGCCATGAATCAGTACTCCAGTCTGTGGAGAAGCTCCATCTGGTCTCCGTAAGGATTACTATGTCTGCCTCCTTTTGCAGCGCCCAGTGTTGTATCTCCTGTAAACGCATTTTGGACAGGCCACCGACATTAACCTGCAAGATGTTGAAACGATGCAGAGGTGTTTGTCGTGGTGTGGTATGTCTCTTTGATTTGTGAGATGCACGAGACTGACGTTTCTGCCAGTCACAGCGTGTCCGTAGTTGTGCAGGAAAGGCCTCATATGGTATGTGCTGGCCTTTGTACCAGACATAGCCAGTCTCGGAAGCACGTGTGCACGCTCTTCGAAGACTTCTCTTGAGGATTCCACGTCTTGTCGAGAAGGCTTCGTGGCAAGAAAGGCCAAAGCCGCTTGCTGGCACATTGTCTTGTGGTTTCACTGGGAAAAGTTGTTCAAGGTCTGCTGATTCAATCCCAGTTTCCGCTACCCTCCAAGACCAAGGGAAGCAACCCTCACCCCCATACTCTGTGGTGATCTCCGTCTCTGGCTCCATGCAATGGGCTGATGGGACTCGGTGTCTGTATGGAGCTCTCTCTCGCGGTACAGTATGTCCGGACTTGGGACCGGATTTGCGTTGTCTTGTAGGATAACTTGCGTCCCAAAGGTGAACAGAGTCTCCTGTGATGGAAAGTTCTGTGGGTACTTGCTGCGGATGTCGCGTCAGCTCTGTGTCAGAAAAAAGCAGAATCAAAGCAGGCAAAATGTAGGCCAGGAAAAATCTAGGTCCACCCTGTTGAGAATGCATGAACTGGCAGGCGTCTGGCGTTCAATTGATGTTTCAAAGTTGGCAGTACCGCACAGGCAATATGGCTCGACCCAGGAATGAACGACCCACTATGAAGTAGTCACCTAGGTTTCCTCAACCTTTGGGAGCGTTGCTTGTGAACGCAAAGGGGCTTGTGTGTGTGTGTGTTTGTGTGTGTGTGTTTGTGTGTGTGTTTGTGTGTGTGTGTGAATGTGTGTGAATGTGTGTGTGTATGCGTGTGAAGTCTTGGTGAGTAGTAGACTGATACATTGATATTAAGTTATTGGTGCAATCTTACATATTGTTATATATGTCAGTTTTAATTGCATGCCATAATTGTTGAACGCCGCTGTAAGAGTGCTTTGCTGTTGTTGACGCTGTAAAAGTGTCTTGTTTTTGTTGACGCTGTAAGAGTGTCGATGGCATTTTTGTTGTTCCCTGTCAAAAGCCGAGAATAACTGAATCACACATTTCAGTCGCATGATGACACTCACACTTTGTTGCGGCAGTCAGTGTTTGAAAGTGCAGCGTGAAATGGTGACAACTGTTAGATTTTTTTTCTGATCATGGCTACATCCACACACACAGTATATATATATATACACCATTACACCCCTCTGTGCTAAGTCACATGCTCTCTAACAGTCGTCCTTTGACTTTGTCAAACTCTTCATTGGAGAGTTTGCCCGACGAATGCCATTCGATGACATCCTTCAGGGAACAGCCTTGCAGGATACTTTCCGGT
>Ga0126342_10015818_pt1 | contig 13191 bp, 13 predicted proteins | sample Cyp1metagenome_FD_92528 | JGI IMG/M metagenome (GOLD analysis project Ga0126342, IMG submission 92528) | Coral microbial communities from Lord Howe Island, Old Settlement Bay, Australia - Cyphastrea 1 metagenome | ecosystem: Host-associated > Invertebrates > Cnidaria > Coral ... | reverse complement strand
GGGTCAAACTCTTCATCCAGGTAACTCATGTCACCTTCAGTTGTTGCCGCGCCTGAATGGATTACCACTTCCTCCGGTTGTGTAGTTGTCGCCAAAGCCAATGCAGCCGAGGCGTTCCCGCCCTGGGCAGGAAGCGCAGGGGGAGTGGACATTGCGAAAACTACGGAGAAAGAACGACAAGTGTGAAACAAAGGAAACCAGCGATCGCTTGGCGATACGGCTGATAACCTGTAGTTTACGGGTAAAAGCCGGTAAACACCACAAATCAGCTAACACGCAATAACGCTATTTCTTGAGCCATGGCAACACAGTATATGAGGTGATAAAAGGGCAAATGTATGTACAGACTGTGCAACAACAAAAATATATATGTATATATATATATATATGGATATGTGTGTATAGTCCATCCTTATCCCACTTTTCATATTCATTCCTATGCCCATGTCTACATCCAAAAATCTCCAAATGGTAAATTCTCCCCCTTTGTTTCTCAGTGGGCTGGAAATGGCCTGGAGACCTTCCTGTTCCAGCTTGGACCATCGGGGGCCCCAGGAGTCGTCCTCCGGCTCCTTTTCGGAGCGGGCCCGTCGGCGGTTGACCCTTTTGGGGATCTCAATCCATATAATCCATGCAAACCATGGGGAAATCCATGCAAACCATGGGAAAATCCATGCAAACCATGGGAAAATGACCCAAAGAAAGTAGGTTTCAATCCGAAACCAAGCAGCAACATGTTTTGAAAATGCTCCGGTTCAACTGGAGAATTGGTAAACGAACTTTCGGGGATGGCGCCAGCGACAACAAGGATTTGACCAACAAACATTGCTCCTTCACTTCTCCGAGTTCCTGTACAGGTTCGGGGCCTGTGTCGTGCTTGGCGGTCTCCTGAACGCTGCTTAGGATCTGAAAGCGTGAAACCATCCATTCTTGGTTTGATCATTTCCCGTTTGTTTCATCAAATTTTGGGTTTTGAGGCCCCCAGTATATCCCCCAATGAATATGGCAATGTTAATATATGTTAATATATGTTAATGATGTCAATGGGAAAAGCCAGGTTCAGCAGTGGAAGATTCACCTGTCCCAGGGCCGTGGGTGTCCTGCTTCACCTCCTCGGGGAGCGAGGGCGCACCCCAGGCCGCCTCCAGGGAAGAAGGATCCGGAGTTTTCGGTGGCAGCGCCGGCTCGGGGACACCGGGCACCTTGGAGCTCCGACGTTGGGGGGACGGTGGATCTAGGGGAATATATGGAATATACAATAGTATACCTCTCAATGGGGGAATATAATATGCCTCTTCTGTTGAAGTTTATTTCTGAGATCAAACCATCCATTTTTGGAAATTTTGGAGTTGCCAGTTGTCAATACAGAATTTTAACTTATACCCAATTTTTGACCCTTGCAAACTTCTTCCATAAGTCGGCTCTTTGAGGTGCCCACTTCCCAAGACTCTGAAGCTGCGGCAGCTGGGGCCAGCCTACGAGCGACATGGTGCACATAGTTTGCTCAGCTTCGAAGTGGTGTTTGGTTTAGACTTGGGCTGTCCTATCAATGGAAATTCCAGGATCCTAAATGGAGGTACTGTACCATATAAGGCCATATTTTGTGGGTACCTCCAATTTAGGATCCTGACATGGCCATTGATCCTATGCCGCTGGAAACCCATGGACCCATCTGACCACGATTTTCTCGTACGCCTCAAAGGTGGTTGCATCCATGATGCGGGCGTCGCCCAGTCAGGCGCAGGCGCAGGCCCTGCAAATGAGTCGTCGTTTCCCCGTGGTTTCGGCATGTTTCAGCTACCAGCAAATTGGGATATAACATGACGTGATGACATTGCACATATACCACACAACATGTTGAAAATGAACCATGAACAACTCATAACTTATTAAATGTACAAGTAATGAATATTGAATAAACATGAATAAACATGATAAACACGCTGGCTTTGAATTGCAAAATGGTTGGCAAACCGGCAAACCCATATAAAGCCTTATCCCCACCTTGGCCACCAGCAAAGCTACTCCACATGCGCGGAAGACTCAACAGGGGGCGCGGGCGCGCATGAAGATTTGACTACAGTACACGCGGATGGTGTTGAGTACTGGAGCCATCGGCTGTCTCCAATCTAATTGAGTCTTCCTGGCTCAAAGGTGTAGGATTCCCATTATATCTGGGCTGAAAGCCACGGAAAAATGGCTGGCCCCAACATCAACGCTGTGCTTGTCTCCTTGCTCTGCTGCGAGCTTGAAGGTTGCGGCCGGATCGCTTGGGCATTGGTGTCAAGTGGCGAGGTCCGGCAACTGAAATTGGGAGATAAAACAGCCAAAATTGGGGATTGACCGATTGACCCCTCAAAGAATAGAGAAACCCTGCACTTCAATGATCCCTACCCGTGACTTCAGTGGTTGTTGCCTGGGAATCCCCAAGTCCTGGTGAATCCAGCTATGCTCATGCTGCATGATGCTTCTCTCAGTTCGCTCGCAGATATTTTTCCATCCAGAGGTGCAATGAAAGGGCGTCCATGCAGAATTAGCTATTTTGTTCATGAGTGCGTTTGTTGATACAATCATGCGTTGACCCGGCACAATTCTGAAGACCCCATCACCTGAGCTGCGGTGCTCCAATCAGGCACGTAGCACCCTTTTTTCTCAGCCTGGCTTCTCATCCACGTCGGACATATCGCTCGAGTAGCTCGAACTCGGCGGCAATGGACAGAATTAGGAGATACTTCGGCAGCTACTGACTTCCTCCTTCTTTGCGTACTGGAACCGGGGAACTGAACTGGGGGTATTTGATATGTATTTGTTTGGTTACTTAGGGTTGGTATATAGCAACTGGCATATATTTGTGTCAAGCTAGACCTGGAATGAGAAGTGGGTCTAGTGGAAATTTGAAGCGCCCAGTTGGCACCCGCGCCTGGAATCCACCGGTTGGCCTGGCCCAGGCTACCCAGATGCACAAAAGTTGCTGGTCAACAACTGTAGGGATGGGATGATTCACATGTATTACACTCCTTAATTATCATCATTATCATCCATTATCCCAGTTGTCAGAGTTCTCGTCATCCCCCTATTTCCGTACACAAATAAATTTACCCTCTGGTTGTTTAACATAGCCATGGAAAATGACCCAATTATAAATGGTTTCCTATTAAAGATGGTGATTTTCCATGGCTATGTTAAATAACCATAGGGAAAAAAAAAACACCCAACTCGTAACCCCCCCTGCATCCACCCCAGGCCTGGTCTCAAGGGCACGTCCCCACCATACCCACCACATGCCTCGCACCACGCGAAGCACCGAGCCGGGTGACCTCCCTCCACCGAGGCGCCGCCGGCCTTGGAGGCGAAGCGGACTTTCTGGAGGAGGTGCCGCCGGAAGTAGCGATCGCCTCAGGGCTGGCATGCTGGAACTCAGTTGGGAAAATGATCGACAAATGTTGGAATCTGTTGGAACAGTTCCACATCTGTATATTCTGTATGTTGATATTCCCTGGATATCCCCAAATAATGATGAAAAAAGGGAGCATGAAAGAAATCAGAAATCAAATCACAGCAGAATATGATCATTAGAACTACTGGAAACAATCACTCACATGGGTGCTGGAGCTTTCAGCTGCTGACATGATAGATGCAAAGGAGGGTAAACTCTAAACCCTCCTGAATTTGCAAGGAGGGATTCACAAAATGATTGGGCTTCTAAGTATCAAGTGAAATGTCCGGGGGTACCTTTTTGACATCCCCATCTTACAATGTCTCACCCTACTTGCCCAGGCCATGCCCCTGACCCCATCCTAACCACCGACACCTGCACAGAGGTCCACAGCGCGAGCGAAATGTTGCTGCAAAGTTCTGAGGAAGTCATCATCCGACAAGAGCCTGACCATACACGACTAAGTAGCTTCCCGGGGGACGCGCGATGTGAATTCAGTATAATTCAGTTGGTATTATAAGCGCAACACATGCAGGTAAAGCGATGGCATAGAAGCAGCAAACGTTAAAGAAGGATGTGATGATGATTGATCCCGCACTTTTTCTAGCATCCCTCCAAATGGAGAAGTGTTCGGGTGGAAAAGGGTCAAGCGCCACTCCAAGTGTGGAGTGGAGACGCCTCCGGTGTGGTTTGTCATGTTCAGAGTTGGGGACAAGGCATCCTTGAGAAGGTCGGACACCCTACAAGGCATTCAGGGCTCATAACCCGCAGTTAATGTAACCCACCGTTGCTGGCTTTCCCATTGCCGCAACTGCCTCAACTGCAGCTGAAACCAGCTCGGAGGAGCCTGCAGGAGGGCAGCACGGCAGCACACCCAAGTCACAGCCGGCTGTGAACATATCCTGATTTCCATGGGTTTCCTGGTTTCCTGAACTCCCCATTGCCCAGAGGCTTTGATTGGTTCTCATGCATCGATCAAATATCTCCAGATTTCCATGATTCCATGGCATCTGGTCAGAATATTGGCTTCTTTTTGCCATCCTCCAACCTCTCGTTGCAAGCCCATTCCGCCACTGCACCTCAGCCACTGGAACAGTTTCCTGCAGCACCCGTCGGAGGCCGCCCTTCTCGAAGTGCTGCGCCGCATCTTCCAGCTGATCCAGGCAATCGTCCTGAGAGGACAGCCCTCAGGTGGAACCCCCGGTGCAGGGTAGAAAAAGGGGTAGATCTCAGGGACTGTTCCTGGATGTTCCTGGTATGTTTTCTTTGTTGATTTTCTGGAAGGCTTGTCGGACAATTGGACCATCTCGTCACTCCATCACCCCGAAGCCGGCCTTCGTCTCCCTGAAAGACCGTGGGCTCATGGAGTAGGAATCCAAGAAGAAAGGGCCTCCCAAGTCCATCCAGTCCATCCAATCGAATAATTTATATGGTGCGTGATGGTGCGTGACAAGATGCATTTGCTTTGCAAATGTGGTTGGAGCTGTGGCGAACGCTTTCATCCTTGCAACCTATTCCACATTATATATGTCCAAAATCCTCCGAACATCTTCCCTAAATCGGAAGCGAGCCACCAAGCAGCACACCTTCCAGGTCTGCAGTGTGTAGGAAGTGGTCCACATGGAAAGGGTTCAGATTCACAAAGGACTCGTACACTCCCAGGCACATCTCCTGAATTGAGGAGTCTCCATCAGCGTGGCCATCAGTGATGGGTCAAGGCAGCCTAGTTTTGGAACATCCCCTCATCAAGGTCATGATAATCAAAACAGACCTGAACCTTCCACCGCATCAGCAGCAATGAACCCACGGCCTGGGATACGCAGATCACAGTGTGTGCGACCCCGCCGCTGAACATGTAGACCTGATTCCGCACTATCACGCCACATCACTGATAACTATACCCAACGAACAGCCTGAGACTAGCCTCTGCCCATCCATCCTCTGTATCAAATAATCCTAAGAGACTCTGTGATTTTTTAAGTAAAAATGAACAGCCATTTCTGATCCCCATTGGTACACCCCTGGCTCGATGGATTTGGGCCAACCAAAAAATCTGACCTCAGCAAGCTCAGGCGCCCGCATCCCCTGGCCGCAACAAGACCACCTTTGCAGCTTTGTGCAAGGCCTCCCGGTGCAAATCCAGGTGTCGGTGTCAGGTTCCTAGCTGTTGGATTTGTTCTTTTTTTCCTGGGCTGGTTCCACTCAAAGGGAGAAAATTCAATTTGTCGGGTAGAGGCCTCTAGCTCTCTTGGACGCAAAGGTGGTGCAAAGAGCCTCAGCGGCCACCGGTTCTGATGCGATAGTGACCACTGACCGTCCGGCTGTTTGGGATTGAATGGGGTGGAACTTCCACCAGTTTCAATGCTGCAGGATGTTTCCTCCACCAATTGAACACTCGTTGCTTTTTTTTGTCATCACTGGCAGTAGCCGATCTCTCCAACATTTCTCAGGACCGCATGGTCACTGCCGTCCCAACCCTTCGCAAAGGATCCGGCACGTCGTAGAACTCCATGGCCACCTGCTGGGAAGTGAGTAATGGGAAAAAACGTATTTCGCAGTTGGCCACGCGCTTCTCCCACGAACGCTAGAAACGCTCCAGAACAAGTCCCAGCCATACCAAACTTTAACATGTGGAAAATGAAAAAAAAAAAAGAGGGGGAGACCTGCAAATAATGCGGAAAACCAAATGCAATCACACATCATCAAGCCAAATTCACACATAGCGGTCAGTATTTTTAGGACAGAAATCTGTTCCATACCTAACATAGCCATCATTTATAGTTCGTTGATTTACCATTGATTTACCTATTGGATTGATGGTGATTTTCCATGGTTTTTGGTATGTTTCTCAGGCCGGGTATCCCCCATTGGCATCGTTTTTCGCCACCTCCTTGCTGACTTGGCCCCGAGGCCAGGCGGCCAGCAACTTGTAGCCCTGGTAGTTGCGGCCCACGTTGCTCCACAAGACCTGACCATCCCTGGATCTGGGACGTTCCAACCAGAAGTCCACCAAGGTTCTTGTGATTCATATTTTGAGTTATATGGGGATGGGTACAAGGTTTTGATGAACATCCATTTACCAGCTATTTTGATGTTCACCAGGGGTACAAGGTTTTGACACACTGCCATATAAAGATTGTTGGGGTATAGCCGGTATAGCCGCTATCGTTCTTGGAAGGCACTCATTCTTGGGGCATTCTGAAGGGGTAGTTGCTGAAGATCGTGGTAGCTCGCAATTTTAATCAACAGATCGCCGATAGAAATAGAAACCCCGCTTTGATTGATGAATTAGAGAGGCTGAATATATGGGCTGAGCATTTCCTGTGGCCTACAACCTTCAGTGGGGCTGCCCAAGATCAACTCATACCCACATCTCCATCGACCAATCCTGCACCACCCATCATCAACACCAGCACCTGATCGACGTGAAGGCCCTTGCCACTGCACCGGCCACCCGCGAAGAAGCCTTCGTCATAGCCTCATGCAATCTGTCGGCGATCAAACCAGTGCTGGTTTGATATTTCGAAGATGTTTGACTCCTCCTGGAGGAAGTTAGTGGAAGTATATCCCAAGTACAGATTTAAGTATGTAGACTATGTAGACATGTGCCGTATGGCAAATAAGTAGCTCAATTTCGAACAATGACATGAATCCAGTGACTTCATTATCTTCATTCCATCCCAAAAGAATAACACCCCCCCCAAAAAAAAGAACATGTAATAAACCACCATCCTGGGGGATCGCAAATGCACCAGGGATTTTTTGCTGTTTGCGTCCAGGGTGCGATCCCAGTAGAGCCTCAGCTGGCTGCGACTTCCATCCATTTATGTTAGCATTATATTATATTATATTTTAAATTATATTATATTATATTATACTATATTATATTATATTATATTATATATATATTCTATTTATTTATCTATTTATTCATTTTATTTATTCATTTTATTTATTTATTTATTTATTTATTCATTTTATTTATTTATTTATTTATATTTCTGGATGGTGGATCCCTCAGGACTCCGCAGGATATACTCATTAGTAGTTTCTTGGATCCTCATGGTGGAGGTTGGGATTCCCTCGGATGGAACTATGTAAACAGCATTGTGATGTATATAACTCTACATTTACATCATTTACTATGTAATATACATATATTGAAGTACGTGTGAAAATTAGACATCCACCAGCCACAATTCGGACAAAATGTTCGTTCGTCGTGCCTTGGCCCCCAAGCGTCCACTGGCCCAAAGGGCCCAGCACATCCTGGCTGCACCAGTTTGGGACAAAAAATGTCGGTTGCGGAATGGAAGATCTTTGGAAGATCATGGACGATCCGAAGATCCTTTTTGGATCTTTTTGGATCTTTTTGGATCTTTTTGGCTCCATCTGAGAGGCTTCAACTTTTCTGTGGTTCTTTTTGACCATTGAGATCATGCGTGTCCCAGCGCCTTCATGTCCCGTCGGCAAATGGTCTTGACGTTCTCCCCACCGATGGGATGAGGTGTTTCCTTCTGCAACCTCAGGATCCAATCCACACCATCCCAAGGATCCAGGCTGATTGCCTACCCGGCCTACCATCTCAAGGGACACTGCTGGTGGTTCCTATCCATGCCATCCTCCACCGCCCTGGCCTCATCTCCGCCACATAGAGGAGGGCTGGATTCGCCTCCCCTGCCTCCATGTGGCACGGATGGCACGGGTCATTCCATAATTGGAAACGTATTGGAATAGATTTTCCGATGTAAATGTTTTGTTTTCCATGACCATCCCACAATTTCACAACGGAGTTTTGGGATTGAAAATATGGAGCTGAATGACTTTGAGGCAGGATTTTCCCATGAATCTTAGACAAATTCCTGGACAATGTCCATGGCGTCACTCAGCCTCCGCCATGCGCAGGGCTTCGCGGATGCGTTTGCCCAGGTTCAACTTGTCCTTGCGGAGAATGTCCCGCTGCTGGCCTCAGGAAGCCATGCCGCAATGCCCATGACGGTTTCATACGGTTTCCACGTGTCCACCCCCTTGGGAATTGATGAATTCCTGAAATCACTTAGGCCAAAACGAGGTTGGATTCCTTGCCAACCCTTTTGAGTGAGTAGATGTGCATCATATAATGGGTTTCAAAAGATCCATGTGAAAGGTCATGCTGTTACAAACCGAAACCAAAACAAGCGTCCGACAATCACACAATGAGGGCCCGCACGATTGGGGTCGATGTATTCCACATCAGCCCGATACTTCTCCAACATCTGCAGGCGACTCCATCCCAGCTGGTGTTCCTATTGTAACCGTTCAATGCCGTTAAAATGATGATAAACCCATCAAATTTCGTTCGTTCCCACACATGTGTTCAGGTACCGAACCCACATTGCACTGATGGCCACATCCCCCCAACACATATCATGGACCTCGGGACGCTGCAAGACCCTGGCGATGAAGTCGTGAGCGCTGCGACCTTGGGATATGGGACGGACAGCACATGGTGCCACCTGTTGGGCCTTGGATGGTTTGATTCTTCAATAGTTACAAAAAATGTCGGATTGGTGTTTTCAACCCTGGTTGGATGCCTTTATTTCAAGCAAAATTGATGGATTAGTGGATTTTATCTCAACTCACTCGTTTTTTAGGGCCAAACCCAGAACACGGTGCACAATCTGATGCAAACCATGACCTGCGAGCCGCTTAGGAGCGTGCAATTGTGCAAGCACTGGCGGACATCTTCAGGAATGGAATCCTGGCAAAACGAACCCGCAACCACCGCCATGTGGCAAGTTCATGGGCACAATCCACCTTACTGTTGCAACATGCTACAACCTGCTACAACATCTGCTTAAGCACGACTACACTTGGAATGCAATAGTCGGATTCCACTTCGAACATCTTCAAACCTCGTTTCTTAAAATACTCAGGCCACTCACAGCCCATATCACGCCAATTTTTTCCAAAGGATAGGATCAAGTCGGTGCTTCCCAACTCGTTTCTTCGTATCCTGGAAGCTCAGATCCAGCAACTCGGTGCCACGCGGCAGCACCACGAAGTCCTGGGCTATGTCAACCAAAAAAACACGGGAGTTTGAACGAACCGAGACAAATGAGAATAACCGTTGAATAACCCACAGTGATGTTATGAATGTTTATCAACACCAAGTTGAGGGAATGAGGACGTAATTTGATGTAACCAAATTCTGCAAATTTGATATAATCGATAACCATTCCCCATTGGTTTGTCAGCTCAAAAGAGAATCGGCACGCTACAGCGCTCAATCACGGCCCTTGGCCCCAAGGGCCCTTGGCCCTTGGCCAACAAGGCCCTTCACGAAGTCCTCCACGTGATCACCCAGCAGTAGTTCTTTCACAAACTCACCCGCTGTATTCAGGACACGCGGCTGCCGCCTGGGATCCTGTCAGGGTCCCATGTGACCAATGTTGATTATTCTATCAGATTCTATCACCCATAGTTCAAACAGGATATTGTTCGTACAATTGAGCATCTTGTTTACACGTGGGATTTTTTGAACCAGTTGCCATCTCTTGTTCAAAAGTTGTTCTTGTGAAATGTGCCACTCCTGGAGGAGTTCCACAGGCCAAACACCTGGCAGGTGAACGGATTGCAATATCACTCAGCAACCATAAATTGTTTTATTTCAACAAACAAACATTGGAAATCTATAGTTGTTTTTCAAAAATGTGGAAAAAATGCCAACTATGGCTCTCCCAACCGGCTGCTGGCCATCGTTGTCAAAAAACAATTTATATGTTATGGGCCATGGGTCAAAAATGAACAGTTTCCGGATGTTTTTTTACCATTATCGGACATCATAACTGCCGGATGCTTATGATATTTGATGAAGTTTGCATGGACTACTACAAAAAATGTAATTAAATATATTGAGACGACTTGTATTCCATGATACACCATGAGGGTTGTGAGACATGCTTGCGGCCAGAACATGACTTGGGCCATGTTGGTCCAGCCATCAAAGCGACGTGCTTATAACGCACGACAATCACAGCCCATCCTGATTGTCGGAACCCTGCTTGATTTCTTGTGTAAAGCATGTTGCAAACAAAAAACGGTCCTTCGACGCATGCCGCGCCTTGCACCATAGCCACTTCATCGCGTGAGTAGTAAGATCTTCCTGCACTAGCCAGGGGGAACACGGATGGCACGGGGACCCATGGATGATCATGGACGCCAAGTAGGCTCGAACAGCCCCAATGACGTCCTGTGCTGGACATGGGTGGAAAGCAACCAACCCATGAGCATGGCGAAGCTACCAGGTCCAAGGCTGAAGTTTCAATGTTTGCAAGGGTTTGCTGGTTTGATTTGATAAGTTGCATGTTTTTTGCTTTTGTGGGGGTTTGTCACTCATTGTGTCATTTGGACAACCTCCATATCAGAGAAAAAATATCCCTTCACGGAACCATGTACTTCTGGGAGCCTTTTGTAACAGAACATCTGTCCGTGTGACGATATACATTCACCTGTTGTGCTTTCGCGGCACTCTTCCCAACCTCACTTTCGCTTCGCAGGCTGCTGGTACCCGTTAATGCTTTGATTGGTTCAAACGTGGCTGATGTGGCTGATGTGCTCTCTTTTTGGGCGCAAGGAACGTTGCCATCCCACATTCCTCCTGTCATCTGCCTAAGGCTTGAGAGCGTTGTGCCAAAAAGTGCGCGATGGCGCGCAGAGCCTTGACCTGGGTGCTGCATCTCATTTTGGCGATACATGACATATCCGATCAGCAATGCGTCTGATTTCACGACTTCCGCAAGCCTTTCCGACAAACTTGCCACGGTGTCTGCCACGCATGGCGTAGCAGACACCAAACTCAAAAACAAAATTGTAAAAAGCGCACGAACACAATGCCGCCTGTTTTGTTCAATGCCGCCTTGGAATCAAAAATGCGCAAGTGGAAACTGAAGCTGCAGCATCATGGAGTCGATATCAGTGCATATGAACGTCTTACCAACATCCGTTGTGCTGACGACTTGTTGATATATGCCCTTTCCTGCAATGATCTGGTGCACACGGTTGACGAACTCACCACTGAACTTGAAGATATTGGTTTACAATTCAAAGCAGGCAAAACCAAAATTTACCCCACCCTCGACCTGAGAGGTAGGCGGTGCTTTAATAGAAGCTTTGCAAGGCACAGCAACACATAAGTACTTGGGCAAGTTGATCGTTGGCAATTTGAAAAGAAATCGGAAACCGAACTCGCACATTGTTTGCAGATCGCTTGGGCGAAATTTCACAAAAACAAACATGTCCTGACCAACCGTCATGTTTCCGAAAAGTTGCGACTGAAATATTTCGATGCTATGATTTCTCCAGTTGTGTTGTTTGGTTTCGCCTCCTTACCCTTGATCACATCGCAGGTTCAAAGGGTGAATGTTGTGCAACGCTGGGTGCTTCGTGCAGTTGTTGGTTGGGTAGCCGTGGATGGCAACGATTGGGGGGGCACCATGCGCAGAATGAATGATAAAGTGAAAAATGTTTCAATTACTTTTCTTCTTGGCAAATGGTTTGACGCCTTATTCAAATGCCAGTTTCGTTTTGCCACACGTATAGGTTCCAACATGTTCGTGACTCTGTGACCTGGTTTCCCTGTAGTTTGCTGGTTTGTCCCGTGTCCTGAATGGTAAGGAAAGAAAACACGAACACAAGAATGGCTGAGGAGCCCCCGCATCACTCCCAGAGGTTGTTTTTTCACCACCCGATCACGTCGAATTCATTCTCTCAAACAATTTTGGGCTTATTCATGTCTGTACAAATGTCAACAACATTTGCAGCAGTGGGATTTTGAGATGATTTGAATCGCAGTTTCGCACCATGTTGGTTTTCCTAGCCTTGCAGCTTTGAACTGGGAAGCAGGAACCTGGAAAGAATGTTCGATAACAAAATATCACCGGCGTCTTTTTTTTTCGCCTCAATGATTCCTTTGACCCTTTTGGAACTAAGGCTATGGTTAGGGTTTCAGGTGATTGACAGCACATGGTCTGTGTCGCGACGAGTATTTTGTGAACATATGTGAACATCTAAATGCACACAAAGGTTAACAATACTTTGAAATTTCATTCTTCGACACGCTGGGTGGAGCTGAAGCCCTGTTAGGTATAAAAAAAAGACACGCAATGGTTCTTGTGCGCACTTGTGCCCTATTCAAATTTGTTTCCCTTCATTTGAAGTGAAAAACGGACATGTATTAACAGCAATACTGAAATGAAATCCGCCAATGTTAGCGCAACAAACAATTCGTCTGGTGCCAGCGGGGTGTTGGGTCCCGAAAAAAAAATGTACTGTTCTACACCAAAAAAAATGTGCACAAAATTGAACCAATTAAGACAATCCAAGCCACAGACGTGGGTTTCAGTCAGCGCTTGTTTCTCTCTGGCGTGTGACATAAAGCTCTTGAAAGCAATGGGGAAAATCTTCGGCCCAAAAAAAAATGTCTAAAACAACAGTTCATAGAAGGTTTTTAATTTCAATTATAACAGTCTAAGCACTGATTTTTAATATTGTTGATTGCTTCATTCTTTCAACAATATCAAAACTATAATGAAAATCATAACAGTCAAAGTATAGTTACCTCATCCATTTTTCAAAATCACAACAGTTCAAAGAATAATCCGCCGACCCCTGCCGTCAGCAGGGGGAGCGCGTCAGAGGAGGCCTTACTAGCAACAAGATGCCAGAAGGGGCGAAGAGTTTGTGCAGAACGAAAGCCGGCTCCAGGAGGACACGAG
>Ga0126342_10015817_pt1 | contig 13193 bp, 4 predicted proteins | sample Cyp1metagenome_FD_92528 | JGI IMG/M metagenome (GOLD analysis project Ga0126342, IMG submission 92528) | Coral microbial communities from Lord Howe Island, Old Settlement Bay, Australia - Cyphastrea 1 metagenome | ecosystem: Host-associated > Invertebrates > Cnidaria > Coral ... | reverse complement strand
GTGTATTATCGTTTTTCAGGTTTTGGCATATAAGTAAATATTATCGTTTTTTGATGAGTGTATTATCGTTTTCCAAGCCCCAGCTCAATTTCCAAAAAATAGAGACCGCTCGAATACTACTCTCCATTAACCTAAATTTTGGTTGTAGCTCATATACCATTCATCTGCATGTCAGGATAGATCATGTGTGTGTGTCAGTGGAATATCGCACAAAGACAACTGGATATGTCTATGTAGGTATAGAATACACTGTGATTTACTTGCCAAATCCTCCTCATCCTCTTCAACCAAAACAAGCTCAGCTCACCATGGTTCTGAACCACCTACGATTCCCAGGAATTACCCTCTGGTAAATTAACAGTTGGACCCTGAAAATAGCAATTTTGAGTGGAAACTAATCTTCCAACCCCTACTTGTCAGGGTCGTCATGTTAATTTACAGGAGGGTACATCATATGGGTATGGATCAATACCTATTAATACCATTTTTAGTGGGATGAACATCCATTTACCAGCTATTTTGATGTTCACCAGGGGTACAAGGTTTTGACACACTGCCATATACTGTTTGCACACATTCGACCTAGTGGTCTAAACTCTTTACAGTTGGACTCGCCTAAACGGGTACCCAAAACCCCAACATTTCGCCCAGTCCCAGCACCAAGTCGCAACAAGGCAATGACCGTTCTCTGCTGCGACGTGCAAAGGCGTTGCACCGAACCTGGGTCATCATCAGCTGGATCAACTTCCCATAGAAACAGGTGTTATTCAGCCGAAATCCTATGGAAAACACAGATAAACATCCATAAAGAACACATATATCTGGATAAAATTCATGATCACCCACCTCAAAGGTTCGCCCATTTGGGGATAAAAATCCCCTTACTAAAAAAAAGCATCACTCCACTGGCAAGGTTCGCTTATCCCTATATATAACCATATAGCAATGTATACAATATATTATATACTGTATATAAGTATATATAAGTATATATAATATAATATATAACCCTCCAGTAATTTAACATAGCCTTTGAACCTGTCCCATTTATAGATGATTTACCTTTTTAATTAACATATTTACACATTGTGATTTTCCATCATACTGATATATTGTATAAATTACAAGAGGGTACATGGAAACTCGCGAACAAGGAACTGATCAATGGAATTCACCACTGCACCTTCCTGAATCAAAAACTGAATGATCTCACCATGGCCCTGCTGCGCCGCATGCCACAGTGGTCCATGGCCGTGGACGTCCAAACGATTCACGCTGCTTCCGTGAGAAACGATCAAACGCACCATTTCCTGGTGGAAAGATGCGGCATGATGCGGCGTTGCACCCCTTAAACCTGTTGCAGGTACCATGATGTGGTTGGGAAACTCAACTTCCAGCTCCTTGGTTCCCCATGAAAATTAGGGAGTGCACCCCCAAGCTCCTTGGCTGCATCCTAACCACTGGATAGAGTAAACCCAATCATCAACAAGACAATAGATGCAATGTGGTCAACGGAACAATTGCCTGTGTTTTTGCGGATGGTACCACCCATGTATTGAATTATGGTACCCTCTGGTAAACGTTTACATAACTATGGAAAATCACCATTTTACAGCTGGGTAAATCCACTATAAATGGCCATTTTCAATAGCTATGTAACAAATTACCAGAGGGTATCCCATTAATTGACTATTAGTGTTACTTTCAATATACCATTGTTAACTATCCCATTAATAATCCCATTAACTGTTAGCTTACCAGAGGGTACCCCTCTTTTAATCATCCATTTTATCTTGGGTTTATGGCATTGAGTTTACCAAGGGATCCACCCTAGCAGTCTCGCCAACTCCAAGGAATCCACCCGATTGCGTAGTGCAACAAACTCACAGGAATTGTGGAGTGCCGATTGCTGGGGGGTTGGATAACAGTTTTTGGAATATAATTATATATATATAATCCCATATATATATAATCCCATATATATATATTGTATATATTCATACATGGACGGATGGATCATGTGTCAATATCCAATGCTTTTGCGATAACGGCTGGGATTATCCAATTCGATTCGGAAGGCCAGAAATTGAAACCAACCAACGAGCACGACATTTCAAAAACCATTGGTGGTTTCGTGATTTCAACGTCCCAAAAACTGAAAACAACCCACCATCCAAGTATCGAAATTCCCTTCGGCACAGGCAACGTGCAGTGGCGTGAGGAAATGCTCATCCGAAGAATTTGAATCCACAGAAGCGACCAACAAGCTTTGCCTTGGACTTGCTAAATTGAGGTTGCAAGTGTTGAAAAAGAACTGAAAAAAAATGTGGCGAGACAACCAAGCTAACTTCACAAGCACAGTAGACTGCTAATATAAAACATAGGTACATTATTTGTAGGACATATTGAAACAGCTGCAAAGCAGCAAGTCAGGTTCCCAGTGGCGCTTCAACAAGATCACCACTTCTTGCCTGCAGAGTAATACAATCATCGGTTCCTGCCAAGGTTGCCCAGAAATCCTCCAAGCGGCTTGATGGTCTTCAGAGTTCCCCAAGTTCTCCCAGCGGATGCAAGTTCTTTGTGGATCTGGGAATGGATCGACGTTTTTCTTGGGGAAAACAATAGAGACACGTCTTTGTTGCTTGGTACAAACGAATTGTCATGTAGCCCGCACCCTTTTGAAGAAAAACAAGTTCAAATCAACAGCGAATGTATGTTCAGAACAAGGTAATGTGGTAAACCCAATAGCAAATCATCCCCAATACTACGTTTATACATAATATTACCATACAGCATGGTATAGTATAAACCATCCTGAAACGATAGGTTTATGCGTTTATGGCACAGGGTTCACCCAGCCCAGGCCTCCTGTAGCCGCTGGCCATAGCTCATCAGCGTAGCCATCGGTACCAAGAGCTCCATGCAGATCGCCAATAGCTCCGTTTCCCTTCAACTTCCAGATTTTGTTGTGTTTTTTTAGTTTTTTCCCATCAGAATCCACATCATCCACGTAATCCACGATGGTCGCATCATCCACTTGTGGATGATGAACTTTCGGTGCTTCACTGCGATCCAGGAACGGCGGTTCTTGCACTTTTCGACAGCGCCATGGCCGCGTCCAACAGCTCAGATGGTAAAAACATGTCATGTGCTGAGATTTCTAACTTGATCTCCCACACAGCTCCGGATGAGGCCTTGACTTGACCCTCAAAGTACTCTGAAAAATGGACGAATCTGAGAATTTGACGATACTCAATTACTCTGATTTTTTTGTATCCTTGTCATGCAAAACATTTTTCAACACATGGTCATCCATAGTGGGAATCCCCAAACAACAGGATATACAAAAATTATGGGGATTCCCACTATGGATGACCATGTGATATAATGAGATATACCCCATATAATGGGATACTTATCACGATAATTATATATGTGATACGATGAACTATTCTAATGATGCTAATAGCATTCGGTATCTGTAGGGACTTCGTCGTGGATTAATAAAAACCATCCCCTGAGGCAGGGGATGGACCCTCCAGAGTTCACGACCATTTCCGGTGAAATCCCTGCATTTTCATATAGTTTTTTTACTGTACAATGTGTATACATCATATTAGTTCAGTTATGTTCAGTGATTTGTGATTCACGTTCTTAAGCATTTTTTTCGGCTACTTTTTTGAGTATGTCCACTTTTGCCATTGGAATTTCAAACACATGTGAAAAAAACGGCGGCAACGCCACGGGCCATGCGGCCGTCACTGGGTGCTCCGCACCAGGAACGGTCCCGACCAAAAGGCGATGTGCTGCTGCTGCTGACGCACGAAGAGAGCGCGGAGAGATTCACATTCACCTGACAGCATCGACAGCATCGGCCCGGAAAGGATGGCCCAAATAGGTTTGGCCATGGGATGATTTCATATTACCTGTTACAGCTTAGTATACAGCTGGCTTAGTAATGCTTAGTATATCTTAGTGGAGTTAGTTCATCCCAGTTATATCTGTATGGGCCATGACTGTAGATGCCACGAAACCATACGAAACCATGGTTTCCGAGATAAAATAACGACATTATGACATGGGAATATTTGGAAAATTCAAGAATGACCAAAGCCAATTCAGGACATAGATGGTACGAGTAGTGAATGCACTAAACTGCTAGAGGTAAGTGGGTATGAACTGGGAATGTCAACCTGTTGCAAGGAGATATTCCAAGCCATTAGGATTTGCCAGGGGTGGTGATACATTTTTGCAATTACAACTACCACATATAGTCCAACTGCTAATTGTCATGAAACATCCACACGTGGGATCTCATCAAAATGGCATGCATTTTCAACACATCTTTCAACTATTTAGCTTCACCGTTCAGAGGAGTTGATAGGACCCATCGATTTCAAGGTGCTTTTGATGTACGGTATTCAAAACTACAGTAAACTCGGCCAGTTACCAATCCCACAAAGGGATAAGCCCTAAGGAATGCTGCCCCCATCTGACCAAGCTGGAACCCTCAAAATGACTATCGTGCAGTAAATCATGTAATTGGTCTACAGTCGAAGCTACAGGAGCCCTGTTTCGGTCAAATGCTCTTTGCAGAACTTCACGCCGTTGGTGGTAACATCCTCCCTCGCTGAAAGCAGGACCTATTATATAACCCGATATCCGACCTGACATTCACCAAGGTTTTCTCTATGAAAATGATATAAAAAGAATTCCTCATGTTTAAAGATATTGTGGTGAATAATTCACGCATCATGATTGTGGTTTAGATCACTTACAGTATGTGGGTAAAGAATCAGACTCCATAATCACCACCATAATCAGATCACCATTATATAATCATATTAACCACCATTATATTCATCAGATCACCATATATCAGATCACCATTATAATACCATCTGGTTATTTAACATAGCCATGGAAAATGGTCCATGTATAGATGGTTTACCTATAAAAAATGGTGATTTTCCATGGCTATGTTAAATAACCAAATGGTATATCCATCAGATCACCATTTATCAGATCACCATTATAATATATTATAATCAAATCACAACAATAACGATCAGCTAATATCAAATCACCATGATCCAACCACGAATCCCTGGGTCATCCTGCGCTTCAGCGACTGGTTGTCGTTGGCCAACTCTTCATGGGCACGTTCCACCTGCATTGGAGACTCGGAGAGTCAAAGTCTATGGTTTCAACCATTAAAAACGGTGATTTACCTTTGAAAAATGGTGATTTCCCATAGTTATCTGGTTGGTGGTTGGTTTCAACCCCTCTGAAGAATGATGGAGTGAAAGTCAGTTGGGATGATGACATTCCCAATATGATGGGAAAAATAATACAAATGTTCCAAATCACCAACGAGATATATAGTCAATGGGGGTTATAAACCAACTTATAACTGGGGAAAACACCACCTTGGTACAATATGTTACATCCTTTCTCAATAACATCTGGTATCATCTGGTTTACTGTACTTGCTCCCTACGTAGAACTTGACCCAACCGAATCAACGCAGGTGTCAGGTGCCCACGATCCACTAGTGGGGAGGTTGATCGCGCACGGTAATTCCCCCAAGTTGATATCGATATCACAACCAGTCGGATTACATCCAGCATATCTATTCTTTGTTTGAACCATGTTCACTGATTATGGGAAACACGTTCACTTTCCATGTTGCGGTCATTTCTCAGTCTAATTAAGCATGATCTACAGTGCAGGCGTCCAGGTTGTTGTAACTTGCCCAGCATACGTCCACTGTTTAAACTGGGGTTAGTATACCAACAGATTGGAGATGGTAATTAGTAATTTACTATTGTGGATCCCAACCAATGCCTATACCCATTGCACATGGTTAAACTAGGATAGTCATTGAGATAGGATATTATATATCATCTTATACATCATCATAATAAACCTGATATGGGTATTACGTCATCATTGGGTACCCCAATCGATAGTTAAGACATGTTAAGACTAAGAATCGACTAATATCGGTGGTCCCCTGGATCTTAAATTTTGACTCCCCAAGTACTTGATTATACTTGGGATATCTTGGGATATTAAACCATACTATACCACCATTTGACGCTTCATATCCCAAGGTCAACCTGTCCCGTTGCTGGTGACCCAACATTCACCTCCTGTCGCAAGCGCTCGTAGCGCCGAGCATTGCGTTCCAGCTTCCTGGCGGGATCGGCAGTCGAGGGACCCGGAAGTGGTATCACGATGGCCCATAGAAATAGATTTACCAATTACCACCTGGTAAATTAACATAGACATACATAGACCCTGAAAATCACAATGTTGTTGATGGAAACTAATCTTCCAACGCCTATCTGGCAGGGTCTATGTTAATTTACCAGAGGGTAAAGATTGTGATTTTCCATAGCTATGTTAGTTTACCAGAGGGTAATTATACTGCATACAAGAAAAACAAGTACTGGAAGTGTGTGGCTCCGACTGTGGCACCCGCGGAATTTCCGAATTTTCCTTGGAGAATCTATATGTATACCCTCTGGTAAACTAACATAGCAATGGAAAATCACCATTTGGAATAGGTAAATCAACTATAAATGGGCCATTTTCAATAGCTATGGATTACCAGAGGGTAGTCTATAGTTTCAAAGAATGATTCATACACGTTCAATATGATCTGAAACAATGATGCTGAATCACAAGGAAACGAACAAGAAATTCGTGAGTTTGTGGGATGTGCAGAAAAATAATCCTAATCATCAATTATCCCAACATAAATGGCTAAAACACACCATCACTTAAGGGAATAACTAGATATCATCTATCCACGTTGTGTTCAACCATCCCAACATGTTGAAAATCACGGTAAACTCCACATTGTTTATCCATGTTTTTGATGATGAAATCAGCAAAGAGCCAGAAATCAATCGCGGTGCACCTGCGGAAGTTGGAGGCCTCCACCTAATCACATGGTTAACCCCGTAGGTTGGCCGTAGGTTGGTGAGTCAAAAATGCCCATGGGGCACATCAATAAACCAATGTCTACATCAATAAATATCAATAAATATCAATAAATATCAATAAATATCAATAAATATCAATAAATATCAATAAACATTAAAAAAACAACAACAAACATTAAAAAACAACAATAAACCAATGAGTAGTATGTTCAAGCCCCAGGGCGAAAATCTAAAAGCATCAATGGAGCGATGGCGAAGGGATCGACAACATATTCACAGTCAATAATAGAGATATCGGCAGTAATAGAGATAACAGCAATAATGACTGGTTGGTGATTTACCTATTAATAATGGTGATTTCCCATAGTTATCTGGTTGGTGGTTGACCAGAATGGTTATTTTTGATATTGATACAGGGTTGCTCCCAACACCCCAAGTACAAAGATTGGAAATGTTGGTAAATATGCTGGCGAAATTTAACAAGTTCCCTCCCTTCTAGCCTTCAATTTCCTATAACGGGCTGGAGTATCAATATCAAAAAAAATGGCGCAACCCGGGTTACCCCATTCTTAGAGGATATGTATATATATATACCCTAGTGGATATATATATATATAACAAGGATATTTCTCTGGAAATCAAGAAATTTCTTGGGGGGATACACTGACATGCACATACGGAAGGGATAAACCAAAAATGGCTACCAACACCACTGGGTAATATAGCTGTGAATAATGGGGTTTTAACCAACACGCAGTGGGACTACGCATGATTCCACCAACGAATAAACAGGTGACTCTACATGTTTCACCAGCAAGTCAAACCTTTCATGTTTTGGTTTTATACGCATTCACATTGAGCAAGAATACAAACAGTCAATGGTATAATATATATATATATATTTAAGATAATTGCCAATGAATTCCAGAAGCTGCTTTAAGGCCATCAATCGCCAGCGCTGATAACCCACCAACTCAGATTGCGCCACGAAGATCTGGTCGCGATGAAAAAACGTCACCCCCCCCAAAAAAAAACACTCGGAGATCCTTCAAGGCCCAAGAAACAATGACTGGGTGGTGGTTTCAACCATTAAACATGTTGATTTACCTATGACAAATGGTGATTTACCTATGACAAATGGTGATTTCCCATAGTTATCTAGTTGGTGCTATACCTACCCCTCTGAAAAATGGAGGAGTGAAAGTCAGTTGGGATGATGAAATTCCCAACTGAATGGAGAAAATAAAAAATGGTCCAAACCACCAACCAGTAAAGGTTTGAAGGTCCCCATCAAATTATAGATATATCTACACGAAATCCAACAGTTGGACTAGGTATAAAACAGTAAATTTTGTAATCCCCCAAACACTTTTAAAAAAATAGAACCATGTTTCCAGGATGGTAATTCGATGATATTTACTATGATTTCGGCCAATTTTACGTGTCCAGCTTTCTATGTGGGGGTTGCTTCAATATACACCAATGTAACTATCAGTCCTGAGCTTCCAGCGCTCGCTGGGTCCATGGTGAGCTCCTGCGGAAAAGCTGCAGTTTTTCCATATTGTTTTCATAGTTTTTTGCCTGGAACATCTGCAGGATTTTCATGTGTTATTCAATGTTTTTTCCATGCCATGTTGGGGTAAAACATGGTTGAAACTCATACATGTTCCAGTGTGTCAGCAAATCTAAAGACTGAAATGGCGGACCTCGAACCTTCTAGCCATGAAGATGGTGTACCTTGTACCCCCTCAAAAAAATGGTGTGTGCGCGTGTGTGTTCTTTCCAATGCTTTACATGAACATATCACTTGTGGGGCTTAGTCATATCAGATCCTATCATATCCCCATCAAAGTACATCGTCTGGTTTGTTCACTGCGTGGCAAATCCCCATGAATGTTGGTAGAATTCAAACCTCAAGGCGTCACAAACAAAAAAAACCGGTCCTCCGGGGGCCGCCTGGCAGCATCTTTTGTGGGGGTCAAGGCCCAAACATCCGGCACAAGAAAATTCCACATCCCGTGATATTCAAGAACCCCCATATATGGGAACCCAAAAAGATTGAGGGGATGGGATTATGTCTAGCGAGAGAAAACATATCCTCAAAATTCGGTTTTGGGGTGCCATGTGGCCATCATTTTGTCGTAAATTTCTGATGGCAATCCGTAGGATACGAAAACGCCAAACCCACGTACACCACACTGGACGTTACAATGTGCCGAGTGGATGATGTTCCACAGATTGATTGATTTGGGTTTGTCTGAACATGGGGTTTGCACTCAGGTATTTTATTGAGAACATGATGATAAACCGTCAAATTTCTGGAAAACCATGTGTTCAGCGAGCGGCTGCCACCATTCCATTGTCCATTACAAGAAATCATGAATTTCACCCCCCGGGGGGCCTATCAACCATAAAACTAGCTACAATATCTCATGCCAATATCAGCTATATAAACACATATATGATCTGCAAGATCAGTGTATGATGATTGCTGATAATACACCATATATATATATTTATTAATATATTATATACATGAAATGTAATTTTACTATACACGGTTCTACGAAATATTCATGGATAGAGTTTAATCATGCAAAAAAAGCATACTTAAAATACTTAAGGTATCTCAAAGTCCTACCAATCAATGTGTGTGCCTGAAATTGGGGTATACCCGCAAAATGCCATTTAAAGGGAAAGGGGAAAAACTACGATATTCCATTGATATTCGCTTTTTGTGTACTCCACGTTCCCACAAACCTAAATGGCTATGAACCAAAATCCAGCTCAACCTCAGGACTCAACGTCAAAATAGCTGGCAAATGGATGGTTATCTCACCTATAGGACTACTATAGGACTTATATAGATATATATATATATACAATATATATAATATATATATATATATAGATTATATATATATGTAGTGTGATATAGTATGTTTAGGTCCTGATAGGTTTTGACCCATCCCCAAATAAACCCTGGATTTCTATGGATGTTTGATGAATCCACGACTTGGACCCCCTGTGTTTTGGCCTCGGCGTGCGCTCCGGGCGTGGCGCCGGAGGCACAGGACGTGGAGAGGTGCCTAACCCCGTTTCGGCTGTTGATAAACGGGTACCATTTCAGCCATAAAAATCACGATAAATGGGGGAACCAGAATTTTTATCAACCAGGGTTAAAAAAATGGGTTGACATGAATTTATGTTTCCATAGTTATTGTGGTTGTCATATGTTGTAATTCTGGTTGTCACATGTTATTATCCGTTTATCAAGTGGGATCATCTTTTAACACATATTGGTTGTAGATGATTGTAGCAACCTCCTAAAAGATGCCGAAAAGTTGGGGAGAACATCATCAAACTACTGAAATTGGCATCTTTTTGGGCTTTATGGCATGTGGGAAAAAAAAACATCGACCCCAAACTTGGGATGCAAGAATGGATCCAATAGAAGTCAATAGAGAACAGAACAGCATCTTGAATTTGAGTGCTTGATGCTGATATTTGAGGAAACAAATCAACAACAAATGGGGATAGACCTCTGAAAATGACATCTTACACCGCTAAAAAACCCCAACACATGCAAATGATCGTGCCTTGCCTCACATCAAACCTGACCTACACACAATCATTGCACAGGACGTGGTGGGAAACACGGTGTCTTTTCTTTTGTAGATCATATGTGCGTTTTCTGTGGCCTTCAAACGCGACTATATCCAGACTCAGACTGCTTCTTATCCGCCACCATGTCCATATACGAGTCCTATCCCCCAACTGGGCCTGCAGTCGGCGAGGTGCTTTGAGCCTCGGAATGGCTGGAGAGAACTGTCCGTGCCCCGGACTTAGTCCGAAACCATGATGTCCGTAGCAAGAATGGAGATGGGGAACTGCATGGGGAACCATGCCATCATCTCTTATAGAAATTATTCAGGGCTACCCGTACCGCTCAATGAACCAAACCAGTGGGAAAAAAAGACACATTTTTTCGGCCCCCAGCTCATGGTTCTCAACACGGAATCCAATCTCGTCCTACTCTGGATGTGGTGCCCCCCACTTAGGTTTGTTGGTTGATAAACCCATCTAACTATAGATCTATCTACTACAAACCCGAGCAATCTTGGAGTTAACCGAGCAAAGCTAAGTTCTTGGGGCACAATCTTGCAATGTGAATCACAGCTTGGAAGTGGTGAAGTGGTTCCACTTCCACTCCTTTCCTGTGCCACGATTCCTGGAGTCTGTATGTCCAAGATAGTCCAGGACTTAGCTGGTTACTTGCACTACACCCACTACGTGGCCCAAGGCCACAACTTACAAACGTTCAATGTGGTAAACCCAACAATAGACTATCCCATGAACACCGATTAACCAAACACCTGGGGGTCATTTTACATCAAATATAGGGCATGCGGCATACCCAACAATAAACCTCTATTGGGGATGGCAATGCCTACATGAGGATGGCTCCAGCCACCAAATGGGCCGTACATCGTACTTCAGGGTGAACGGGTGAACCAGGGATTTTGAATGCTTGCTGAATTGTAGTTGCTGAATCGCGCGAGATCATTGCTGAATCGGGGTAGTCGCTGAACCGAGCGAAATCCTTTCTGAATCGTAGTTGCTGAATCGGTCAATGTTCGTTCTATTTAAGCGTGTTCAATTGATCAATATCCACATGGTTTTTGCTCACTGTAACCCACCCAGATTCGAACTGGACAAACCGAAAAGAAAACAGTGTGACTCATGGATTATCCGTCGAATTGTGGATTAAATCAGAAAGAGAAACAGTGGATTTGTTCATCCACAATTCTAAGGGTAATCCATGAGTCATATAGCTAATGTATAACCCACAACACACAAATCAATTCTATGCCGGGAAAGTTTTCATGACTCATTTGCTCGTAAAGTCATAATCATGGATTACCCTCCAGTAAACTAACATAACTATGGAAAATCACAATTTTTGATGGGAACACTCACTATAAATGGCCATTTTCAATAGGGTACCCTCCAGTAAACTCAGATAGCCATCGAATGCCATCACAATAAAAAACCAACGATCCAGTACATCATCCTCTGGTATGGCTACCAGGGCGTCTCTATAGCTGTGCGTCCTAAATTTCCAGAGGGCATTCTTGAATCATGTCCTCATCAAAGGGTAAAAACCACATGAAAAAAATCCAGTAACTCACTAGCTTTCTATTTTTTGCTGGTTAAGGTTATACCGCTATACCCAGATAAAATCTCTCTATGTTTAATACTTGTTTCTCTGGATTGGTTTAAGGAAAAAAAAATAGAAAAAACAACCACAATTGATCTATATTTCACGAGGAAAACCATGGTTTCCTGTAGATTTTCCCTTGAACCAATCCAGCGACTCGCTATGATCCCCATCGGTCCACCATTGGACCATCAACCGAGGTCCAAACTCGTGGGCTCACGGGGATGTATTGACTCTTTCGCTGGCTGTGGATGGCTTTGCTGTCCTCTGTGGTACGGGGGTAAACATGTGAAAAACATCGATATGGTGACGAAATCCACTAGACTTCGGTAGATGTTGGTAGTATATATATAATATATATATATAGCTCCCAAACCAGGGATTTTTCGGTACGTCCCAAGTGTTTGCAGGTACAATTAATGTTGCTTAACCAGTATGCTTCGGCATGCCATGTGCATTGCTCAAATCGCTCAAATCTCCATATTTGTCGGGTAGATAGGGTAATATTGGGTATAGGGCCATGATCCTAGAGGAAGTCAGAACTCTCCAACTGTTCCTAGGGCCTCCATTGCATCCTCGTATCCGTGCATCCCTGGATCTGATCTGCTGGAGAATATGTATATACATACTGTGTGTATATACATATGTATATATATATATATATGAATATCCCAACTATTTACCCCATTCAACCTGTAATGTTTGCACCTGATTAAAGAGATGGTACCCTATTGGGAGAATTTTTTTGCTCCTAATTCAGTCACATTCCAATTGTTGGGGGGGGCCTCTATTGTGATATTTTTTTTTCCAGATTTGTTTAAAAAAAAAAACAAATGCTTTAATTAACTTTACTTTTCTTTTTAATTATTTTTGTATTTATGATTAGTTTTAATTAATTTTATTTTAGAAGCCTTATCAAACCCTTATTAAAAAAAACAGCATCCAGACAATTTTTCAAAGGGGTACCTCATGAGTGGCTCAGTTACTCAATAATATAATTGTTTGGATGGTACTCTATT
>Ga0126342_10015816_pt1 | contig 13193 bp, 11 predicted proteins | sample Cyp1metagenome_FD_92528 | JGI IMG/M metagenome (GOLD analysis project Ga0126342, IMG submission 92528) | Coral microbial communities from Lord Howe Island, Old Settlement Bay, Australia - Cyphastrea 1 metagenome | ecosystem: Host-associated > Invertebrates > Cnidaria > Coral ... | reverse complement strand
GTGGGTGTGGGTGTGGGTGTGGGTGTGGGTGTGGGTGTGGGTGTGGGTGTGGGTGTGGGTGTGGGTGTGGGTGTGGGTGTGGGTGTGGGGGACCTTTTGTGAAACTGTATGTCAAATGGTAGATATTTAAGTTCAAGAAGGCCAAGGCCCAAGAGACAACGCACATTCTTAAGGGTTGGGCTCGGGAATTCTACATATAGTCTAGTCAACGCCTTCTCCATCAGTTGTGACATGCATTGCGTCAAAAGCAAGATCATGAAACTAGAGAGAGGGAGAGCGAGTGAGAGAGGCTGCACTCAAGTGAAACACAGTACCATGTCGCTAAATATTCCTTTAGCCAGCCACGTGATATCACGTGATGTCCTCCATTGACTTTCCTAGTCGCCGTAGCAGCTGCTTTCGGCTCAAACGCCACTGCACCAGTGTCACTGCACCAGCCTTCAGCGTGGGGATACGACCAAAAGGGATATGAGCCAAAGACGATTGTGTCAAATTTCAGTTCGTTGTGCTTCCATATCTCTAACATTCTCTCCGTGCAGTGCTTCGGGGTGACACTAAGCAAACGAAGCCACTATATCTTGTTTGATATTGACAGATTCACGTGGATTCTGAGTCTTAACCTATGCGGCCGCGAGAGTTTGTGCGGTGTTGCCGATGTACCCTAGAAAAAAGGATAAAATCAAGGAAAAATCCACTACATTCCTTTGCTCTGGATGCTCCTTTCTTCGGTGATGTGCAGACAAAGAACGGACAAACCCGACCTAAGCGCAATAGGTTTCTGTAGCAAGGTAGGCATGGAGATCATGGCACAGGGGAATCAGCTTCCAGGGGAATCGCAACGGCACCAAACTAAGAAGCCGACTTCGACGGATCTTGCAAAATTGTTTCGTCCTGGGCGCGCAGACTGCAGCGAACAAGCAAACTTGAAAGCTACGGGGAACTGCCCTCTGCAAGCAACATACTTTGCACAGTGTCTATGTCTATTTGCAACAGGCATAACATGGCACAACTGGCGGCCTTGAAATGATCTGGGCCCAAGCTGGCCCAACCCGGGCCAATTTTGCGGACTGAATGCGACACGCAGAAAACTTCTTTCCTCTCTGTCGTATTTTGTGGGTGCGGGCGGTACTTGTCGCGAAGCAAATCGAATTAGGAGACTGCAGTCTATTCGTGGCACACGCCGGACATCACACTGACAAAGTTCACAACATAGCACTATCAGTTGTGGCAGGGCGGCTCAGACACGAAGCAGAAACAAAAAATGATGTGGACGTATGTGGGCCCTACCATGCCTCCATATTTATATAATACATAATATACAGTAACAGAGTGAGCTACAGCTGGTGTTCCCACCATTCAATGAAATAGGCAAAAACAATAACTCAGAAAGCACCAGCAGCAAAATGTGGCCACAAGACCAACATTACCAGTGTGACCAGGACGCCTTACCCGAAAAGATTAATCAAGAAACATTTAACGCGAAGGACTGAGGGGGAGACAACCGAGACTGAGATGCCTATGTACAATACAAGTACAGTAATATGTCAAGAAGAGCAAGCAACCCATAGCAACACATTGACCTCTCTCTCTTCACCCTATGCACCAACATGATCTAAAATGCACTAAACTTTAGCCACCAGCACTTCTTCTGCTGTTGTTGGGTACTCCTGCTCGAGGCCCCTGCGCATGTCAAGCAGTTGCAAGACCCGGCTCAAGATCATAACTTCTGCCACCCTTATTGTTGTAGCCATCGGACTCATCTGGCCTGTCTCTCAGCCATCTCACATCATCTAACGTCTAAGGGTGCCAAATTGTTTGGGAAATAAATCCCCATCCCTTTGTAATGCTTTGGAACTTCGTGTCTCGTATTACCTGTGCTTCCTGGTCTATCTTTCGGCTTAATCTGCTTAGCAGTTTGGCCAATCTGTCAGAGCTCTAGTGCGTGCTGTGTTTGCCCCCTGCTGGCCTGCACACCTGAGCTATGGCTTTGAGAACCCGAGCCTGTCGGTACTTCGGAAAGGAATGCTATTGTGTCCTACTGACATGAACTCAGTCGGGGATACACAAAGTTGGCTGCCTAAAATATGCTATCATATGCTGTGCTAAACTCCGGCTGTGATTGATGTTCAAGAGGGCAATGAACAGAGCCACCTGCCTGAGCAGCTGCATCATCATCACCGGCTTCTCTGAGAACAGCATGCAGCACCTTCAAAGCTAGAAATCATTCAGTACTTGCTCCGGTCCAAAATTCACCGGAACCAACTGATGCCAGTGGCATCGTGGTAGCGCACCTGAAGCAACGAGACATCCGGGGCATTGGCCCGCAACAATACTCCGCCAAACTCCTCACGCCAGCACCATTGATGTCATGGCTACAGTGAAAAACATGTACGCAATAGATATTGCATCAATACGTGACGATGTCATACTACAGTGAGACAAATGACAGAGTATCTGGATACATTAAACTAAGGGTGCAGAATAGTTTTTGGTTATCTTTTTTGGTTCAGGTTTTGGAAATTTTGTTGGCTTTCTTTCCTGGTACCATCTGCCTTGTATTTGCAACAGTTTGGAACTAGAATCTGTCATTTTGCATGGTATTTGCTCATGGTCACTTGGCATTTTGCATGGTATTTGCTACATTTTGGCACTTCAACTTCTCATTTGCATGGTATTTGCTACATTTTGGCACTTCAACCTCTCATTTGCATGGTATTTGCTACATTTTGGTACTTCAAAAGTCAATGTGGGTTTCTTGAGAGCTTCTTTAGGGTTTCATTTGGGGTTTCATTTAGGGTTTCTTTAAGGTTTCTTTAGGGTTTCATTTAGGGTTTCATTTCAGGTTTCATTTATGGTTTCTTTAGGTTTAGGGTTTCATGTAGGGTTTCTTATCGGGATTTCTTATCAGGATTTCCAAACGTTCATGTGGGCTTCTCTAGGGCTTCTTTAGGGTTTCATTTAGGTTTTCATTTAGGGTTTCTTTAGGGTTTCATTTAGGGTTTCATTTCAGGTTTCATTTAGGGTTTCTTTAGGTTTAGGGTTTCATGTAGGGTTTCTTATAAGGATTTCTTATCAGAATTTCTTATCAGGATTTCTTATCAGGATTTCCAAACGTTCATGTGGGTTTCTCTAGGGTTTCTTTAGGGTTTCATTTAGGGTTTCATTTAGGGTTTCTTTAAGGTTTCTGTAGGGTTTCATGTAGGGTTTCATTTAGGGTTTCTTTAGGGTTTCATTTTGGGTTTCATTTCAGGTTTCATTTAGGGTTTCTTTAGGTTTAGGGTTTCTTTAGAGTTTCGTTTAGAGTTTCGTTTAGGGTTTCATGTAGGGTTTCTTATCAGGATTTCTTATCTGGATGTTCAAACGTTCATGTGGTTTATCTTGAGAGCTTCTTTAGGGTCTCATTTGGGGTGTCATGTAGGGTTTCTTTAAGGTTTCTTTAGGGTTTCATTTGGGGTTTCATTTCAGGTTTCATTAAGGGTTTCTTTAAGTTTAGGGTTTCATTTAGGGTTTCATTTAGGGTTTAGGGTTTCATTTAGGGTTTTTTTCAGAGTGTCGTTTGGTGTTTCTTTAGGATGTCATTTAGGGTTTCATTCAAAGTTTCTTTAGGGTTTCATTTATGGTTTCTTTAGGGTTCAGTAATGGTTTCTTTAGGGTCATTTGGGGTTTCATGTAGGTTTTCTTATCAGGGGTTCTTATCAGCATTTTTTTAAGGTTTTTTGGGTTTCACCTAGGATGCTTACAAACAGGAGAGAATAAAGCAAAAGAAAAGAAAACACAAAGAGGCAGTAAAGACAGGAAGAGAAGCAGAGGGGCAGGAAGTAGAGCAGCAAAAACACATGACTGAAGAAAAGAAAAAGTAGAATAGTAGAAGTAGAAAGGCACAGATAGGCACAGAAGCACAAAAGCAGAGAAGCAGGGAAAGCAGAGAAGCAGAACTCAAAAGAAGCAGGTAAAGCACAATAGCAGAAAAGCAGAGAAGCAGGGAAAGCAAAGAAGCAGAAAAGAAAAGAAGCAGGTAAAGCAGAGAAGCAAACAAGCAGAGAAGAAGGAAAAGCAGGAAAACATAAAACCAGGAACCCAAAAATAATTCCAAAACCTGCCGCAAACAAAATACCAAAAATAAATAGCCCTCCTTAAACTACCGAACCCAAAATAAGGCTATTCGGGGGAAAAAAGACATTGCAAACCACCATTTACAGTGACGTCGCAGTTAGGCATTTGTTTATATATGTTTATATATAATGATTCATCCAGACTTGTTGAATGTCATTCATACAATCGATTCATTGTGAACAGCTGTGTTTGTCCTCTCTACCACATGCATGATGGTGCTTGTGCGATATCAAACCACTTGCAAAGTAGAGTCGCCGTTGCATACATTACGTAAACCCCGGTTCAGATGTAGCGCCATGAGTTACCATGAAACAAATTCAGCATCCCGTGCAATATGCAAGCTATTAGAACTTTTCCTCATGATTACAATCGTTGTACTATGTTGTACTATTCTAGGTCAATCACTGCTATGAATTACCAGTAATTACCATGATATCTTTCAAAATCTTTCAGATGACATGACCCACCAAGAGTCTCCACCCGCCTTGAGGTCCAAGGTCTCATCATAGCCCGGCAAAAAGCTCAGCACCTCAAGCTGATCATAGCATATCATAGCTGATCTGCATCAAATGGGTCAAGAATTGCCAAGAGAAGGGGAAGAATATCATAAGATAAGATATCATATGACATCATAAGGAATTTTATAAGGCTTATTCCTAAGATTTCCTAAGTGATTCTTGGGAGTAGCCGCCAAGAATGCTCTCGGAGATCTCGTAGCTGAAAGGGGCAATGAGTAAACATCTTGAACTCCCCTCCGTGGGCCGTGGGCCTTCGAGAAAGTCACATTCACAAAGTCATATGGATTCTCTGCTGGAACGAAGCCTCATTCCGCTCATTCCATGTGGAATTCTCACAGATTGCGTCGCACCGAATCCGCCTATGCTGCACTGCCAGAGTTGTAGCAGGATGTGAGGCAGAAAAAGCCCATTGTCAGCCAAAAGATTGCCACAAAAATGCTCAAATGCGCTCAATATCGCTCAACCCAGCTGGCAAAGGCTCTCAAGGCTCTGACCATAGTACAGGAGGAAGTGCTCATTTGGGTGCCTGGAGCAGCCACTTCCACAAACAAAGGCCCACCTAAATATCCTAAAGCATCTCCCTGTGAAGATCGTTTGGAGTCTGGAGCCAAGAACTTTGAATCAGCTTGCAGATGTGCTCTGCTGCTCAATGTAGTTTTGCTTCTTTACAGTTGCGCGTGGGAGAACTATGTAGAGGCTGAAGACGAGTTGCTCACCGTAGCTGTAAGTTACTGCATCCTCTGGCTGCATGTCACGAAGTGCCACGAGACACCTGCAGTTTGAAGTTCACCCAAACCAACCGAACAGCACACAACTTGCACACAAATGCAGCGTCTATCGACGATCATTCTTTCCATCCACTCAAGTACTGTGGGTCTACTGCTCTCAAGTCCCTCATCCATACCCCCAACATGTTTCTCTAAGACTCTAGTGTCAAGCTCAGCAATTCAGGGTACGTAGTGTGCAATGCCATGTGCGAACAACACAGCCGCAGCGGCAAGTGAATCCGAGATTTCCCATGTCCCACGACTTGATGTGGGCACACTGCGCGCTCAGATGGCAAGTGCTCGAAGCTGGCTGACGGATTGGAGTCATGGTTTCCCAAATCCTCGGCAACTGTGTTCAAATTGGAATAGTATGGAATGGTTGGAGAAAAAAGTGGTGATCATCAAGCGAGTACAGTGGGCAGTACCACATGCTGTGAGTCTACCACAGATATTGACTTTCACATGTCGCATGAAACATCATGAAACCGCCTCCTCGCTTGGAATCTGCTATTGCTACTGCTTTTGGTCCAACGAGTTTGCGCTTGAACCCTCGAGATCAGTGGCAGCCTGGGGATTGAGAGATCATCAAAGATTAGCACTGAGTTCTTCACCAACAGAGGCACCAGCAGTCTTCGTCTTTGGCTACCCAAGTCCAGGCGCAAACATCTGCTCCACACATGGGCCAAAGCCCATCGAAAGTCCTGGCAGAATTCGACTTCTTCCAGCACACCCCACCTAACAACTCATTCCATGGCCTTTGTGCCAACCATGCTGATCTAATTACACTGTATTAGGACGTAGGTGTGATCTACCGCAATCTAATCTACAAAGCAGAGCTTGCTACAGCACCAGAGATCATGGCGATTTGCCTCTTCGCTCCAAGGAAAGCTGTCGGACTCGGCAGCCTCGTAGGCTTCACGAGCATCCTGACATCCCGTTGCTGTCACCCATTCTGTGTGCATGTTAGTGGCCGATTGGAATCTCTTTGCTTGATGTTTGGGTATGTTCATGAGATATACACAGTAGTGATAAACTCGATTACAATGATGTTTACTGGCGGTAGGGTAGTGGCTGGTAGCAAGATAGAAGGAAGAAGCACCATTGAACTCTTGACAACAGCTTGCACATTTCCTGACCACAGTTCCCTCTGTACTTCAGATTGCAGCACCCTCTGCACAAGCTTGGCATTGAAGACAACGATGGACAAAATCTCGATGTCATTGGTCACAGAACCTCTATTGAAAACTAAGACTTGCCTCATAACGATCCTCAAGCCAAAAGAACGTGCCGCCAGCCTCAAGTTTCCACACCAGGGTGAAAACGTGCGCTTTTTCATCTGGTTCCCCGACCAAATTCTGGGCCATTCTTGTGACCCAATGACATTATATACTGGGAATAGCAAATCCGCTGTTTGAACATGTGGACGTTAGGGCACCAGGACCTGCAATCTTCCCAAAATTGAGCACATGACCTTCACTTCCAAATCTTCATCTTGAGCTTCCTCTAGCTCCTTCACGTTCATCATTCTTATCTGATCCCAAAAGAAAAGCCATTGTCAGTTTTGGGCCTTCTCATCAGAACCCTTTGATGTTGAAATCGTTCACATTAAATACGCTCACTGCATGCACTGCCAGCATCGCGCGCATCTGCGCACCCTTCATATATGCGCCTCTCAGATCAGCAATGCTGTAGCGCTTTTAGTTCTAAAATGACATATGATCCAGTTGACTGGATTTTTTTTGCAAGGCAACAGGGGCCCTCGGATACCCTCGGATTGATGTTTTCACTTAGAAGTGCTCCTCCTCCTCCAAGTCTTTGGGAAGAGCTGGAGCTGCGGGCCAGCTATCTGCAGTTCAAGGTCAAGGCGGCGAAAGTTGCAAATCCAAGCAAAACTTCTCAAACAAATAACACATGTGTATATAATACGAATCATGCAATGTCAATGATGAATAATGATGTCAATGAGTCTCTTGGGGTCTCTTTGAGCGCCGGTGGACTGCCATTCTGAGCAACGCAGGAAAGCAATGGTCTTTGTGCTATGGTCATGACCGACATTGACAGAGCAAAGGCACACGGCACACGCGGCACACGCCTAGGAAAGCGCTCCATTCAGGATCCTTCCGGCGCTCGAGCACTCCCAGCGCCAGCTGCACATTCCAAGGCCTCGGCAGGATATGTCGGGAGCGTCTGCTATTGGCAGCTATTGGCAGCTATTGATGCTATTGATGCTATTGATGCTATTGGCACAGTTGGAGTTGGGTCAAATGCACCAGTTCTGGGGCGTCTATCCGAATCCTTTTGCATCCTTTTGCATCTGGGTAGCCAACAGTTTTTTCGCCCAGCCCGGCCCTGCTGCAACGGGAGTTTCATCCCCTGAGTCTCCTGGAGTCAAAATGCGGAAACAGCAACCCGGCAGTGCGAGATCTCGTGCCCTCCGGAACTTTGAATTCTATATTCTATAGGTGAGGAACTGATTTGGCATATCTGCCAGTGCCGTGTCATGCTCACCTTTGGACTGTGACTATGACTCTAACATACTCTAACCATCTCTGATGCTCTCTCTTCAGTGCTGAATTTCCAAGACCAGGCCTCTCTTGCATCCGTCTCCGAGAGTGCACCTCAACGGCACCTGTCAAATCTTCAACACGCTGATGGATTCAGCTGAATCTACAACACGTATCATTGTGTCCGGCCACATCCTGCCTGCAGGATGACTTCACCTTTCTTCACTGCCTTCTTGACAGCAAGCCCCCTGAGCCCCCCAACGCTCTTGCCTGGAGACTGAGGACCCAGCTGCAAGGGTGCTACAGCTTATCTTTTGTGGTACAAAAACCAATTTTGATCCATTTTGTCCATTGGCACATGTTACGCACAACCACCCCAAACAGTACAATTGACATACAAAGACTCTACAAAAGTGCTGCTGACATCCTTGTTCCACAAGGGAAGACGAAAGCCGTCCTTCCACGCAGCCATCTCCACCACGTTCAGACAGCCACTGCCACAAGGGCTCAGTGAAGGCAGGCCCAGCCACCAAAAGCACCAGTAGCTGAGCACGCTTTCGAAAGCTCATGAAGCTAGTGGAGTGAAGCTAAAGCCTCGATACAGTGATAATGGAACCATAAGACCAAACTCTGCCATTCCAATTCAAACTGATAGTAGAGTGTTTCAAGCATGGGCCTGTATATTCTGGATCTGTTGGATGTGTGGCACCAAGGCAGATATCCTTCTATATATCGTCATTAAGCATTATAATTCCAGTATATCAGTATATCTATTGTACATATCGGCGCATAATATATAGCCCTGGACGGCGGATGTATTCTTGCACACCAGCGTTTCCCACAGACCTGTGCAAGTAGTGACTATAGGACGCCGAGTGCGTAGTGAGTTCGGGAGTGGTCTGTGAATCGATTGGTTGCGTGAGCCAGAGCTCGGTTCTACGAAGCTGAGCCGAAAGATCGGAGAAACTGCCGAAGTGTCTGAAATAGAGGGTGTAATTCACATGCACTTCACATGGGTGTCATTGTGACCGTGTGTGTGTGTGTGTGAACAAGGCAAAAAAAAAGACTTCGTGCCATGGTGTTTATATTTATGTGAGGTTATACGATATTATATGTGTGCCCATTATGTTGCAGGTATTTGGGATTGATGACTCACAAACCGGCGAGACTGCTGATCTTTTTGGTCTGTCACAACACGGTTTCGTCTTGAGCGACTTGGGCTTGCTGCAGGACGGACGGCGCTGAATCTGTGCGAAATTCATGCCAAGACCTATGGAAGTGATAGGTGTGCATATTGCTCCTATACACTTGCAAAAGCCACACATATCCACACATCAGTTTGCGCCATTTAACCTCCGGTACATCATATCTGGTTCTGCGTTGTTAGCTTCACTTGCCCATAATCCGGCAAAGCTGCGGCCGGGTGCACAGCAAGCCCTGCCCTAAGGGCAAGGAATAAGAGGCCCCTGCCAAGCGCAGAAGCACAGTAGGCGCTCTCCAGCGCCTATTCGCGAGGCAAGGCTCATGGATTCTAACTTCAGCATCAAACTATGCATTTGAACATTGTGGAACAATATATCTGGTTCCCTACACATTCCACTGGTGAGCCGCCCAAAGCCATGTTAGAACATGTTAGAACCACCTCGCAGCTTCGACAGTTCATCGACTGTTGGAATCTCGGATTAATTGTTTCAGACAACAGCCGCGCAAACCTGTAGTGTAGAGAATACAATCCATTGAATCTATGCGTTCCTGAATGCTTGAATCCTGCACTGTTCCTTCCCACTTGATCTAACCGCTGGGTCAACTACCTCAACCAGTTTTATTTAAATTTGTTTGCTTTGCAATCCCTGCATATACAATCTCAAGAGATGCTCTCAAGCATCAAAATCCTTGAGGATTCGAGGCCTGCAACGAAGTTGTGGGAAAATGAGTGTTTCCCACTGGTTCCGATCAAATTTGCTACTGAAAATTGCAGGAAGACACGCCATGGGTTTGGTGCCCTTGACGGTGTTGAAGCATCCAGCTTGGTGACTTTGGTTCCTTCAGTTTCTGATCCATTGTCATCATTATCCAAGTTATGAGACCGTGCATGACCATGCCCAAACCGGATTTTTTCTCGATCTACCATGATCTACCAATCTACCATGACCTGCCGGAGCTGCCGGGGTCCCACAAAGCTACCTAAAATTACCTAAAACCGAAGTGTTCTCCATCACTGGATCAGCAGTGTGGGAAGCGTGAACCTGCAGCACGAAGCCCAAAAATCTGTCTGATTTGGCAATGAAGGAAACAGGCAACGCTTATTGTTTCCTGGGCCGGTCGCATATTGTTTCCCTCAACTTACTGTCAATCTGAGACCTGCAAAAACATTCCAAAACGGCCTTACAGCCTGAAAGTCAAAGTTTGAGATGGTAGGTGCCGTTCCTGTGTCGAGTTACACATTGGCGATTTTGGACACCAACATCCCGACGTTGCGCCTCAGGGAGCATATGCCACCTGTTGCGAAACAACCTGGCGCTTTGTAAGCCGCAAGCAGGCTACGCTTTGGAGTCTGGAGCATTTCATCTCATTATATTGATTTATCAAAGGAAGTTTGAAGGTCTAACTTCCGAGTTACGCATTTTTGAACATCTATTCGCCACCACGAGATCTCACAGCCAAAAGATCTCCCAGCCAAGAGATCTCACAGCCAAGGGGTCTCACAGCCAAGAGATCTCACAGCCAAGAGATCTCACAGCCAAGAGGTCTCACAGCCAAGAGATCTCACAGCCAAGAGATCTCACAGCCAAGAGATCTCACAGCCAAGAGATCTCATAGCCAAGAGATCTCACAGCCAAGAGATCTCACAGCCAAAAGATTTCACGGCCAAGAGATCCCACAGCTAAGAGATCTCACAGCCAAGAGATCTCACAGCCAAGAGATCTCGCAGCCAAGAGAGCGCTCGCAGGAAAGGTTCGTTTTCACATCTTCGACTTTCAGATTTTGAGGGAAGTCTCGCACGAGAGCTTCTTTTTCACATCTTCCACTTTCAGATTTTGAAGGCCGTCTCGCGCGAAAGCTTTGTTTTCGTATCTTCAACTTTCGGATTTTGAGGGAGGTCTCGCACGAAATGCGGTTTTGAGAGATAGCGGATGCACGACATGCTGTGTTTTGCAGGACAGAACGTGTCCCGGAAGATGGATGGGGAAGCTTGTCCGGCGTGCGGGTGCGGAACACGCTCATTTAAACCGGGATCATGGTCGGATCGGCCCCGCATTGGAACTGCGAGTTCGGGCGTCGTTTTGCCGACGTTCTTGCGCGTAGTTCTATCGTGTTTTGCAACTCAGTCATTGCAAATCGAATTGTAATGGATGCGTCAAAGTTGCTTGGCGCCGCGGCGCCGCGGCTGCGTACGTAATGCTATTGTCTTTTGCAGCTGGACATCGTAAATCATATTGGTGTGGCTGCATCAAGGCTGCGATAGTGATTTGTCAGCAGATTCTCTCAGTTTAAGAGCTTGCTTTATGTAAAATCTTCTCCCTGTATTCTTCTCAGTGTATCTCAGTGTAAAAGCTTCTCGTGAAAAATCTTCTCTGTGTAAAAGCTGGCTGTGTGCAAAAGCTTCTGTGTGTAAAAGTTTGCTGTGTGTAAAAGCTTCTCTGTGTAAATGCTTCTCTGTGTAACGGCTTCTCTGTGTAAAAGCTTGCTCTGTGTAAAAGCTTTCTGTGTGAAAGCTGGCTGTGTGTGAAAGCTTCTGTGTGTAAAGGCTTCCGTGTGTAAAAGCTCCTCTGTGCAAATGCTTTTCTGTGTTAGGGCTTTCTTTCTGTGTGCAAAAGCTTTTCTGTGTAAAAGCTTGCTGTGTGTGAAAGTTTGCTGTGCGTAAAAGCCTCTGTGTGTAAAAGCTTCTCTGCGTAAGGGCTTCTCTGTGTGAAAGCTTGCTGTGTGTAAAAGCTTCTGTCTGCAAAAGCTTCTCTATTTAAAAGCTTCTCTATGTAAAAGTTTGCTGTGTGTAAAAGCTTCTGAGTGCAACGCTTCTGTGTAAAAGCTTCTGTGTGTAAAAGCTTCTCTGTGTAAATGCTTCTCTGTGAAAGGGCTTCTCTGTGTAAAAGCTTGCTGTTTGTAAAAGCTTTCTGTGTGGAAACGTTTGCTGTGTGTAAACGCTTTTCTGTGTAAAAGCTTCTGTGTGTAAAAGTTTTCTGTGTAAAAACTTCTCTGTGTAAAAACTTTTCTGTGTAGGAGCTTCTCTGCGTGAAGGCTCGCTGTGTGAAAAGGTGTGTAAAGGCTTCTGTGTGTAAAAGCAGTGTACGAGCTTCTTTGTGTAAAAGCTTCTGTGTGTAAAAGCTTTCTGTGTGTAAAAGCTTCTCTGTGTAAAAGCTTTTCTGTGTAGGAGCTTCTCTGCGTGAAGGCTCGCTGTGTGTAAAAGCTGTGTAAAGTTTAAAGGCTTCTGTGTTTAAAAGCTGTGTAAATGCTTCTTTGTGTAAAAGCTTTTGTGTACAAGTTTTCTGTGCCTAAAAGCTTTTCTGTGTAGGAGCTTCTTTGTGTCAAAGCTTTCTGTGTGTAGAAGCTTCTCTGTGTATACAAAGGCTTCTCCGTGTAAAAGCTTCTGTCTGTGTGCAAAAGATTTTCTCGGCAAAAGCTTGCTGTGTACAAAAGCTTGGTTTGTGTAAAAGCTTGCTGTGATTCAAAGTTTCCCTAACTCTGTGTAAAAGTTTCTGCGTGTACAAGCTTCTCTGTGCAAAAACTTGCTGCGTGTAAAAGCTTCTCTGTGTCAAATCTTCCCTGTGGAAAGCGTAGGGGTTGCTTGCTTTGGCGCCGAGATCCGTTTTTGGAGCAGGCTTTGGGCCAGAGAAAAAGTGAGATGATTTGAGAGTGCGCTGAGAAGAGATGAGATGAGGTGAGACGAGCTGACAAGAGCTGAGATCAGCTGAGTAGATGCGAGAAGAGCTCAGAAGATGTGAGAAGAGGAGAGAAGAGATGAGAACACATAAGATGAGCCTACATGAGCTGCGGAAAGCTGAGAAGAGCTGTGAAAATCTGAAAGGCTGAGAGAAGCTGAGATGAGATGAGAAGAGATGAGAAAAGCTCAGGTGACATGAGAAGAGATGAGAAAAGTTGTGATCAGCTGAGAAGAGCTGAGAAAAGGAGAGAAGACATCAGATGGGATGAGATGAGATGAGATGAGATGAGGTGAAAAAATCAGAAGACATGAGATGAGTTGAGATGAGATGGGATGACACAGACTGCGGTGACAGAGGGATGCAATGAGCAATTTCCAAGAGAAGCTGCGATGCGATGAGATCAGATGAAAT
>Ga0126342_10015815_pt1 | contig 13193 bp, 18 predicted proteins | sample Cyp1metagenome_FD_92528 | JGI IMG/M metagenome (GOLD analysis project Ga0126342, IMG submission 92528) | Coral microbial communities from Lord Howe Island, Old Settlement Bay, Australia - Cyphastrea 1 metagenome | ecosystem: Host-associated > Invertebrates > Cnidaria > Coral ... | reverse complement strand
TTAGTTTTCCTTTGTCGTTACTGACGCTTCAAAACCCTAAAAGCGAAGGCTTTGGAGGGGGGATGGCGACGTTGCCCAAAATGGGCATGGGTCAAAAAATTAAGATCAGTCCCAAACCACACATTTTGGTTTTTGTTTGTATATTTCTATCCACCATCTTATTTCAAACGCCCAGCGTTGTGAACGGAACTGGCCCAGGGCGTGAAAAATTTGGCCCGCAGAAATATCAGGATTCTCAAACTTTCAAAATCTTTCAACATCCTCCAACATTCCAACCAGTTGGATTTGGCCCATGTCCCAAAGGCATTTGGGCCGAGATCTCTCGGCAGAACAGTTCTGCCGAGGGCGCCTGCCGCTGGTCCCCCAACGGACGCTGGTCTGCTGGGGGTGCCACTTTGAGCCATGAAAAAATGGAGCTTTGGCCACGAGTCGTACGAAGGATGGGGCTTTGGGAGATGATTTTCTACATGTCAACTTGTGAGTTTAAGGCTTAAAAAATGGTGCCGCATTTTGCAACTGCAAATGAATGTTAATTATAATTCTGAATGATACATTTGTTGCAAACATTTGATGGGATTGTTACTTCCTGTCACCCTTGAGCGGGAATTACATCTTGGGTTCTGGGTTCGCTATGGCCGTTGCACGACTCTTGTTTGTTTGAGAATATTCTCGGGGCTTTTAGTATTGGAAGAGAGCGATTGAACTCCAAAATACAGCGTGGACAAGACACCAAGCCTTTTGCAGAGAATCATTTCTGGAGCTGTTTCGCTTCTCACATTTGAGCCCAACAATGTTGTTTGAATCATGCAGTGATTGAACACATGAAGCAGTGGAAACCCCTCACCAGCTCTAGGATGCTGCAATGCATCCCAATTGCGGGCCAGACTTGCCAGTCATGGATCCTAACTGTCCTAACTGCATATATTCCCGAGAACTTGCTATGATTCAAAGGATTCAAAAGGAATGTCCCCAAGATCCCGCAGTGTGGCATGGGAAAGCCTACAGTTCCGCCAATGGCCCCCCTTAGCCAACCCCCCTCGCCCTGGGCATCCCTGATAGAAAGACGGGTGAGAGTGCCATGTCGCTGAAGCTGGGGATGGCCGTTGCATGGACCTGGATCTTCCTCATTGTCTTCCTGGTGACAGCGCCTCTTGGTGGACATTTTTGCCATCTTGGTGGGTCCAATGCGGGTGGATGTAAGATGGGTAAGATGGTGATTTGAAGGAATCTTGAACACATTTTCTATCCTTTCCGTAGGCCCATCTGAAAGATCTGAAAGTGAAATCAGATCAGCAGGGCACCAATCCACTCATATTCTTGGAACCGAGGTGACCCAACCAGCAACCACAAAGCATCTCCAGAAAATTAAGGTCATTTTGCAACAATCTTGAAATGGTGGGTCCCAACCTCGGAATATCGTCGGATATACCCTCTGATTATTGTAGCTATGGAAGCTATGGCCCATTTATAGACAATTAATAAACATGATGATTTACCTATTGAAAACTCTCGGGGAGAGAGAGAGAGAGAGAGACCTATTGAAAACGGTGATTTTCCATAGCAACCCGTTAAATAACCAGAGGGTAAATGGGATGATGGAACTCCCAGTGAGATGGAATTGCACTAGGATTGCCAGAGCGTGCAACCGCAATTGTTGCAAGTATGTTTGTTGTTCTAACATATCAAACATATCATAACATATCACAACCATATCATAACCATATATGATAACGATTACAACAGCATTGTTCCAGGGCTTCTGACCGTGCCCCAGGCCAGTCCTTCTCCTAGTGCTCCTGGGTTGGCTTCTCCCACGACGCTCCGCTCGAAGTGCTGGACAGAAGATCCGCATCGCGTTTCTTGGTGTAAAAAAGCAATAGGATCCACATGGATCCACCGGGCCCCCGCCATCCCAAAATTTACCAAAAAATGGGTGGCGGAACAGATTTTTAAAAAGTATAAAACATCAAAATCTGGGTGGTAAAAATGTCATTGCTCAAAACTAACATGAATTATAACTGTTCAACGATTGCACGAAGATCCGGGGGATGATGCATGATTGAGTTTGATTATATGTTTGGAAGTACAAGCAGGGTCCTAGGGTGAAATGATAGGTGGATATAGGTGGTTCAATGGGGCACTGCCTCTTCCTGAAGTTGATCAGTGCGACGCAAGTGATCCTTCTTTTGGTAGCTCTTGATATGAGGGATTTATGCCAGCCAAGAGATCGAACTACATCATTTTTAACCTTGAGCTCTACCAGATTTTTGGCCCAGCACAAATATTGGACCTCCAAAATTGGAGAGTTGAAAGGTGCACCAAGAAGGACCAACTTCATGAAACCCGGTGGTATCGCTGCTCCAAAACGGCACCCCATTTTGAAGCATCCCACACTGAGGTTCGTCCACCCAGACCTGGGCATTGGTGGAGCGGAGCTCGCACCCTAGGGACATCGGAATTGGAAGGGGGGAAAGTCACAGGACACCCTGAGATAATTTAACGCATGTTAGGGTGTCAATTGAACATGTTTTTTTTTTTTTATAAACGCACAATAGAAACTTTGGTACAGATTTTCGGTTGAGGCACCTGTTTCCACCTAACGTATCAGATGTTTGTATCCACCTTGAAGTATGTTGACTGTTGAATCATCCCAACGAGGGAAGACCTTGAGGAACGCCATGGGTTGGGGGAGCATCCACCAAGGCGCTTGGTGGTGGATGCCGCAGTGGCGCTTCAGAATCATGGCCATGAGGTGCTACGCTGATAATATATTCTCTGCAATAATCATGGTGCACATGGACTTATCTAAGGCACAACGGGCAGTGTGGGGCAAATCCTGCAAATCTCCCTCTTGCCATGGCACTTTTTCACTACGATTCCTCAACAGGATGCAAGGGTAAACAATGCTGCAGTTTTGGGACGCTGAAGGTGGAGATGTTCACAGCAAGGCCACGCTGACATTTTCTTGGGATCAATGGGTGAAGCATTGATACTGTGCAGCCAAATGCATTGCATGACGCTTTTCCTGATTCATCTTCATGATCCTTTTTGGCAAAAATTGGATCGCAAAGCCAGTGGTGGTGGGTTCTATCTGATGGCCAGGCATGAAAAAGACCACTGCTTCGAAGAGACAAGGACCCCATTCTGGGAGCTGTAAGTGAATGATGCACTCTCGAGGGCATCGTTCAAGTTCAAGGGCAGGAAATTGCAACCTTGGCATGTCACATGTTACCGCTTTGGTCCAAGTTGATTTATTCTAGAACTGGGGGCAAAGCTTGTCAAGAACCTTTGCCTCTGCAGATTAGGACTTTCTTATTATTTGATATTTTATATATATTTTCATCATCCATTTTCAATCTCTATGTGGTTTTCTGGAAGCAGCATGTAGGCAAACTTCTAGCAAGTCCACTGAACTCAGGTGAAAGTTCAAAACAAAGCAGACTCCGTTGGCAGCACAGTGAGCAATGACACCACATCGCACAGCCACTGGGGTCCACCCCATACTGCAGGAATGGAACTCTCAAAGTCCACGTCTTTGGCGATTTCCTTCCGAGGAGCTACCAGGGCACTATTCCAGGTGCTGTGGTTGCTGATCCACAGGTTGATCAGATATCTAAGGGCTGAAGGGCCCTTTCTTTGCAGGGCGGACAGGCACCCAGCCGCTAGGCAACACCTACTGGGTTTTGAGGGTTGTCTTCAGGAGAATCTGCGGCCGGTTCTACGCTGCCTGCGCATACCTTCGAATGTGCTGGGTGTCACTCAGAATCCTCCTGCTGTCCTTCGCTGGCGGGTTTCATGCAGCAGCCTTAGCGTGGGCATGAAGAAGCTCAAGGGGCCAGTCAGCAAAGAAGTTGGACGGTTGAAGCACTATATTCTTAGTCCCTTGTAAAGATAACTTAAGATCTTTTGCAATACCCTCCGGTTATTTAACATAGCCATGGAAAATGGGCCATTTATAGATGATTTTCCCATTAAAACCTCCATTTACAAGGGATTTTCCATGGCTATGTTAAATAACCAGAGGGTAATTTTAAAAGCATTGATTTTTTCCAATGATCTCCACCAATTTTAGGGGCTGCACACTTCACCACCAGGTTCTGATCGTTGATCAGGCGGGGCTTGGGACATTGGAGGATGTCTTAGAATTGGGGTACCTTAAAATTGTACCGAAACGGACCCACACCCTTGGTGTTTTCTAAATTATTTTTAATGCATACATATAATTTTAATATATAAATAATGGCGATTTTCCAGAATCCACCAATCCAGGTGGCGTGAGATGCAATGTCCTACATCCTGCATCCGGCAGCTGGCAGGTGTCCATTTGTCTTCCAATCTTGCGCTTGGCCCGGCCGCACGGCATTATCTTCTACTGCCACTACCCAGCCGCTGGGCATGTGGACAGAAACATTTTTGGGGACCTTGGGGACCTTGGGGTATGGCTTTGAAATCTTTGAAGATGTTTGAAGATGTTGGAAACCATGACAGAACTTCCATTTCGCTGAGGATTACCTCCTGACCACCAAGTCTTCGGTCTGCCTGGGGGGATGGCATGGGTTTCTGGGATCTGGTTGCGGGCCTTCGTGTGAAGCCCTGCAAGCACTTCCCCTGAATTACAGTCGTCAATCATCACAGGCCCCGCAAATGAAAACCTGGTCTGGTTTATGATGAGCATATGTATATATATATAGATATAATGTATATATATATATATATACATATTCATGTTGAGGGCGCGTTGAAAAAATCAAGAGAGCTCAATATGACCAAGCAATGGGCTTGCCCCATCCCCTTTTTTGCGCCGTAGGTACTGAAACGGCTGTACCGATTTCCCTTGGATCTGATGGAGGCGTGGTTACAAGTGCAGTACAATCATATATCCAATACATCAATATAAAGGGGGAAAATGAAGAAAATGGGGAAAATATGGGGAAAAGGGGAAAATATGGGAACATATGGGGAAAATATGGGGAAAACCATCAAGAAATCGACACAAAAAAATATCCACTCACCGGATGTTTGGAAAGGGTGGATTCATGTAGCAGCGAAACTTGCGGTGCATCCACGGACAGATCTTCTCGGATGGTTTTTGGAAGTTATCGGTGGAATCTTGCAGATAACTAAGAAAAGCTGGAGCTAAACCAGAAAATCCACAAACATCCTAGAAATTGAATGAAATTGGTGAATCAGATGGGTAACTTTGATGACCTCCTGTGAAAATTGTGAAAGGAGCTGACCACAGGTGCGGGCTCCCAACTCCAGGGCGAAGCAGAAGGTACATGATTTGAGGGGTAAAAACCACTGGAAATTTGGTTGAGAGGCTTGATCTAAAAAGCTGGCGCTTTTAGATCTTGAATGTTCCGTTCAACGCTACTTGGAATGGAAGAGTCAGCTGCGATGCCCAGGTATGGCAGATCAGATCTACGTGAACTCCTCTTTCACTGCTGGCGTCTTTGCTGAAGCCTTTCCCCTGCTGCCGGGAGGCCAAGCTTGGGCACTTCCAGATGGGTCAAAGCCCATGTTCTATGTCAATGGGGGGGATGAAGATGAAATTGCGAGATTTCTATTCAATGTTTGTCAGGGTGCCAGGCGTTGAATCCATAGCCATTTCAAATCATTTCAAGGCTTTAATTGATCCATAATAGCCATATATAATATTATATAGCCATTTGAGACTTGTTCTACCGAGTTCTAACCATTGAAAAACGTGACAAACACAGCAGTCCGAGATTCAGTCGGTGTTTCACGGACGATCGACGATCTTTTGCAGCTTGACGTCCCTGCAGCCTGAGGGATTGCCTGGGTATCATTCCCAGCGTGTGCGGGATCTCAGGGAAAAAGGTCAGGTGTATTTTTGGGGACATTTTTTCCCCGTGTAATGATGGTTGATGATGGTTGATGATGGTTGATGAGCATTTGAGCATTTTCTACATAGTAAATGTTAGTAACTAAAATAACTAAATATACCATGCATGGGGCAGAGATTCTGATGTTGAGATGCATTTCAGGAGGCCCCATAATGATCGTAATGACACCACTCAGACTGGATGCATGCCGATGTACCACCAATGATCGACATTGATCTTTGCACCAAGCTTTTTTGCAGGGAGAGAGGAGCACATGCGCATTCAAAGAGACCATCAATCTGGCACTACATGCATGTAGGTCACATCAGGCCATATGCACATGGATTTTCATGGATTTTCATCCATTTCTATGGTCCAGGCGCAACCACACCAGTTGAGCCAGTTGAGCATGCCATGGATTCGGGCGACCTGACGACTGGTCGCTACTTGTACTGGGAGGAGAGTGTCCAGCGCTCTTTTGAGATCGTCCACCAGGAGTCCCAGTCGCAGCTGATCTTCTCGCAGGTCCTGGATGGCGTGGCGGCTTCTGGGGTCCTGAAAAGGATTGACTCGCAGCGCTGGGAGGCATCCTGCTTGATCTTGACGGTTTGACATAGTTTTAACATGTTTTAAAGATGTGTCAGTTTCTATCTCCAACTTAGGAGGATTATTTGATATTCCGCATGCTCCATCCCTCGAAAAACTGGAATGATTCTATACAATTGACTTACTGTAGATGTCTTTGGGGCGTCACAACCCATCGGATCCCCCAGGCCTCGGTCACTGGCAGATCCATGACTCAGTGGATGCTGGTCGCCGCCGCCGCATCCGATGCCTTGCAGCTGGAGCGCTCGGATGGCTTCAAGGCCTTGGCACGGCGGATGTTGCAGTCCCCTGAGTGGCAGAAGGTGGTGGGGCAACCGGTGGATCCACAGCAGACCCTTCTGATCCAGGCGGCCCCAGGGAGTGGCAAGAGCACCCTACTGCGCGAGTGGTGTCGGGGGAGGCCCAACAACAAGATACTGCTGCTGGCTTTTAACAAAGCCGTTGCGAAGCAGTTGCCTGGGTGCACTAGGGTTGTTGAGGCTATGTTTATTTCCATTGGTAAATGCACCACTTGGGGAACCTTTAGGGAACAATGATCTTTCTATCTTTGGGGACGCCTCAAGCTGATCCAAAGGTTGGAAGACAACTTCAAGAGTGAACTGCCGAATGTGACGGTCCAGACCATCCACTCACTTGCTCACCATGCAACAAGCCATCTGCATCAAGGCAACATTGGTGATCCAACAAAGACAGATCTGAAAGAGTTCCTTCAGTGCAGCTGGAACGAGGTAGAGAAGCAGCAAGAGTTGCTTCGGCAATTTTGTGCCTCTGCGAGTTCCAGGTTGGGGATGTCATAAACCCAGCAAAATCCAGGAGGTTTGCTATTGGGTGCACATGGGTTTGATCGCATTGTATGATACTAATAGAAACATGTCAATTGAATATGTGTAAGCTTATACATAGCTGTTTGGTTTCGAGATAGTGATTGACGTTGACAAGCAACATATTTCAAGAGCCCCTTCCAGATTGAGTGGCCGTGATGGTTCGCGCGAGCTGCACTTGCACAAGACCTTGTGGACGCACTTTGCCTCTGGAAACTGCCACTTCAGGGTTCCCCACAATGTCTACCTGAAGCTAGTTGGCGGTTTCAATTACTGTACCCTCTGGCAATTTGTGCCAGTTTGCTATGGACAATCACAATTTTTACTAGGTAATTCATCGAACTAAATGGAGCATGCTCCACAGCTATGTCAAATTACCAGAGTGCCAGACCATTTTCCATCCCTAAAGAATTGAAAAAATGATAGCAAGGAAGGATGATACCATATGATACATTATGATACCGTGTAACTAATACATGTTTTTTCTTTTTTCTGTTTCGGTATCCCCCAATCTGTTGGGCCCCTCTTGTGATTTCAAGCTGAGGAAGCTCTTCCAGCTGAGCCCGGGGCTTCAGGAAGAGGCTTTTCAAGGCTATGAGATTGTTGTCTTGGATGAAGCACAGGACTGGGCTGTGAAACACAAAGATCTCACACCCTCTGGCAATTTAGTATATACATTTAGGCGTGACTTAGGCATGACTTCTTGGATACAGCGTTTACAATGAGGTAAATGCCATTCAAAACCAGGCTAGGCATGACTTAGGTCTGACATTATGTAGCTATGGAAAATGGTTCCTTTTGTAGATGATTTACCTCTTAAACCTGGTGGTTTCCCATTTATGTGAAATTACCGGGTCTTCAAACAGTGTCACACCCCTTCCACAACAACGTTTCTTGGAGTAGGTTGCCTTGTGTCAGCCTCTATTCAAGTAATATCTCTGGGAGATTCATTGTGTTGTAGTGGGCTGCGGGTGAAATGCTTGGCAAGGATTGCACAGATTGCATGCTGGACCTGCTCTCTCGTGGCAAGTTTGCACGCGTCATCGCGTGCGACCCCCATCAAAACATCTACCAGTTCAACAATGTGGACGGTCGTTATCTCGCGAAGATGGGGATGAACTACCGGATGAGTTTGCCACAAAGCTTCAGGTTTGGAAACGACATTGCACAGCTCTTGACGCGCATTGCTCGAACCAGCCCCGCGCCTGCTGACCCCACTTTCCAGGTTCGAGGCATGCCCGAACTCCAGACATCCCTGGAGGTGGTTGAAGATCCAAGCAGGGCAATTCAAAAGCTCCTGGGTGAGAACAAAAAGATGACTGTCTTGGCCAGGAAAAACAGCAGCCTCTTCTTTGAAGCGATGAATGTGATTGCCAGCTTGGGTGAGAACAAATCCATTTCATTCATTGGAGGCTTTGAATCCTTCAGTGAGAACCATCTTGTGCCTGTCATGGACCTTTTCTACCTTGGCCAGGGCTGCACGGATCAGATACAATCAAAATTTCGGAATTATCTGACCAAATTTCCATCCTTGGAGAGCCTGAGGAGCAAATGTGAGCGGGAACAGGATATGGAGTGGCTTCCCAAGTTCACCATTTATGACAAGCTGCGCGGCCAGATGATGGGCCCTGAGAAGCTGGAAGCTTTAATTCGGGACATCGAGGAGCAGGTCATTCCCTCTCAGCAAGCGGACGTGGTCTTCTCCACAGTTCATCAGGCCAAGGGTCTTGGATTTCAGAATGTAGTGCTGCTGGAGGATTATTTAGATGAAGCGACGCAGGAAGAATACAACATCTTCTACGTGGCATGTTCTCGGGTCTCCACCGGCAGCCTTTTTGTGGCCAAGAGCAGCATGCAGGCTTTGGACGGCCCTCGGGGCAGAAAACGAGGCCGCGAAGCGCAAGACCTTGACTTTGACTATTTGGACTTCCTCGATGACGACCTGTTTCCGGATGACTTCCTTGAGAGCTTCCCCGAAGAGAACCTTCCCGAGGACTTCCCGGAGCACCCCGAGGACTTCCCGGACACCTTTGAACATTACACCCTTGAGGAAGAGGATACCCAAGAAGGGGAAGAAGAAGAGCAGTGCTTTGAAGATGATTGCTTTGATGACTGAGGCGTCCACGTGTTCAAAAGTTCCAGTTCCAGCTTCAACAGTTTCAATGTTTTTTTAGTGTTTTTTACTCTTATGGATTTCCTTGGGTGTGCCGTGTTTCGCAAGATGAAAAGGCTTCATCAGGCGTCCTTTTTCCCAGAGGGCAATCTTCTGGAGGACGCGCTTGGCCCCTTTTGAAGGCACCCTTCAACAGTTCAATCATGTTGAATCTTGGTGTCATAGCCTTCGAGACACAAGAAACCTGTTGCCCTTGGTCGAGCTGAAGTTGAGGGGTGTCCGAGCATGTTGTGCCTCTCGTGGGCGTCGGATTTGTACAGATTTGTCGCCAATTCTGGTGCAGACGGGGAAACTCGGGGAAACCAAGAAAAGGGACAGGGGCAGCTGCCCATGCGCTCAATCAGCTGACATTTTGGATCATTTCAGCCATCGTTTGGGCATTTTTTGGGATATCTTGGGAGATACTTGTCATCCCTATGCCATTCCATGCATAGATGCAGCCCTGGGCAGATGACCATGATGACCGAAGCCAGGCTGTATCCACCCTTGAACTTGCAAGACCAGGATAGCAATGCCAGCAAGGCGTGCGGGATTTTTTTCGCGTGGCATTTTGTCGGTTTCTGTACCATCCGGTAATCAAACTTGGCCGGGAAATCCCCTACGAATGAACATCAATAATTTTTATATGGAAAAATCATCGAACATATCGAACTGAACGAGGCATTTTCCATTACCATATTTGTTTGCAGAGGGTATGACCACGTTGTTTTCCATTATCAATGGTGGTGAACATCCAAAAAAAGAAGCTACTCCGAGGGTGGGCCAAGGTGCCATATGGCTGTTTTCTGGAAAGGAATCGCATGGTTGAGGGGATTCCCGATTTAGAGAAACACTGGATTACATTCGGTATCGGTATGTGAAAAAATGAACAGGTGATGGATAATTATGGATGACCAGGGATGGACAAGATCAAGTAGCGAGACTTTGGGGGGTTCTTTGGTTCAATCTGCTGCGTACGGAAACGCCATGAAACTGGGACCATGCAAAACATCATAGATAGCGATATGACAATTTTTCTATGGCCATTTCAGGGACCTTTTTATGGGAGGTACAGTACCTATCATATACAAGGCCTGAGGGCTAAGTAAGGCAATATCGCCACAATTCATATGGCGCAAATATGGTACTAACGTAGCTCCATTTTAGGATCCTGCAATGGTCGCTAGGCGGGTGAGCTCTCCTTCCTGAAGCCGGGGGAACAACTCCTGCTGCAATCACTGGCACGCTTGGGGTGCCCCAACGAGCGGTGGAAACTCCATGGATCTGGGGCTGCGCATGGTGATTTTTGGGGTGGAAAAAAAGTGCACTATAAAGGATTCGATGCGGCTGCATGTGCTTTGAAATATAAATAGATTATATAAGATTATATAGAACATATATATATAGAGACAACATACATACGATCATACAATTTTATGATGTTATATGCGCGTATGGTATTCATGTGTGTATCTATCTGTGCATTTCAAATGCCCTTCTGGCGTTACGCGCCAGGTCCATCAATCGCTTCGAACGGAAGAAGAACGTCGGGTTGGCGATTCGGACCCCAAACGGGGCGGACCGGAGGGCGTTTACCGATACCCCTGGCGTTTGGAAGTACGCCAAAGATCAACAAAACGTCAGGTTGGCGAATCATATTTTCATATGAAATATCCGATGAATCTTCCATTCATAATACATATCCCATTAAAGGTCCAGTATGTCCAGTTGGTGCCACGCCTGCGCCTAATGGCGGCCACTGTGGCGCCTTGAGGAAGACCCTCAACTGATCACGGCTCAGTTGAATCCAGTGAATGGGTCAATACCTGGATGGTATCCCCTTGTAACCCAATATACCCTCTGGTTATTTAACATAGCCATGGAAAATGGCCCATTTATAGATGGTTTACCTATTAAAAATGGTGGATCTTTCCATGGCTATGTTAGTCATAACCATATGGTAACCCAGCGAACTGGGGATACAGCCCAGTTCTGAACCGCAAAAAAGTCGATCCATGACCCAGTTCAGCCACGGAGATCCACGGCAGGACCCTGGCAGAGCTGCCATCGGAGTTGTTCGCCAAGACAAGATGCTTGCCATACGGGGGAATCGACTGATGGCAAACCTGAGTCCCTGAGATAACCGTTCAGCTACCCGGCTACCCTGTGGGAAAAACAAGTTACAGTATTTTCGGATGTTTTGATATCATTTGATATCAATGATTGTTAAATCCTTTCCCTGTAGTGCTATTTGTCGGGATCTGGAGTTTGTAGGGGTATTTTGTGCACCTGTGGTGGTGGGAGCCCCAGTGGCCAGAGGGGCTTTGGCAAGCCATACGCAACCACGCCAATGAGTTTTCTTTAAATGTTTTTTCTTTTTCACCTCTCTCTCCTTTAAGATCGACATATATATATATATATATATATGTATATATATATATATGTTTATATACACATACACGTACACAAACCTTATCTCGATTCTGCCATCATTTGTCTGGTTGGCACCAGGATGGACAGAAAAGGCCCAGCATTCTTAGCGGCCCATGGTTTCTCAGGTTTACAAAGCAATGGTTTATCATTATTTTCTCTGATTTTGTGCATCAGACTTGCCAGAACTTGCCGTGTATCCCGGATATGCAAACATAGCTGATATTGAATCAGTAGTGGGAATTCCCATGGTGGATAATTATGATTGTCCCCAACTTAAAAAGGGTCCAAAAAATACCCTACACAAATCGTCAACCAAACATCACGTATTTTTCTTCATCTCCGGGGATCTTTTCAATTTTTTTTAAACGGAATTTTACTGTGTCTGAACAATTAGTGGAACGGGGGCCATTTTTTTGTTCTCCCCTCTCCCCTCTATATAATGAACACATATTTGTTGCTGTGTTGTGGGGTTTGGGACGAGGTTGTTGGGTAGGGGTACCCTGCCCCCCTTCCAAAAGTAGCATCGCAAAGCCAAAATGCCACCCCAAATATGTATTATTATTATTAAATTAAAATAGCACCAATATTAATATTTTACTTTTTCGGCTACCTTGGTGCATTTTGTTGCTTCTTCGTGGCCGAACTGCCTCTCACCTGTGCAAAGCTGAAAAGCATCCCTTTGAAAAGGGTCAGGGGGCCTTTGAATGAATGTACTGATTACAGACAATTACAGTATATCTCCATGAAAAAAAATCCAGTGAAGTTTTTTACAGCTTAGATGTTGATGTCAAGTTGATGTCAGTTGATGTCCACTAAAGCCCATTTTTTTTGATCAACCACCGAGCCTTCCAGAACTCGTCTTGGCGGGGGGCTATGATGAGCGGCTCCCTGAAAACGTCGAACACGCGGCTGAACTGGAGGAGAACTTTCCCGGGCTCGGGGGGCCTTGGAGCATTCATTCCCCCAATCATGGTAGGGGGGGGGGTTCAACCAGAAATTTTGGAATATACAAGTCACAGTTTTAAATTTAGGGTCCAGGATAGTCTCTATAGGCACTCTATGCGATGTTTTTCTTTATCCAGACATTGCGGGGCTTGAAAACAACAGTTCTTTTTTTTCAGCATGTGCATTTTCCACATTTGCAAACAGGGGGTGGAGATCCAGGTGGCCTTGAGGCAAAACAACAAACACGGTTTTGAAGAAACAAAGACTGGGGAGATCACGGGCTCTATTTTCTTCCATAATTCAGTTAGGCAAGGAAACGTACACTTAAAAAATGAGAGAGAGAGAGAGAGAGAGAGAGAGAGAGAGAGAGAGAGGGAGAGAGAGAGAGAG
>Ga0126342_10015814_pt1 | contig 13193 bp, 12 predicted proteins | sample Cyp1metagenome_FD_92528 | JGI IMG/M metagenome (GOLD analysis project Ga0126342, IMG submission 92528) | Coral microbial communities from Lord Howe Island, Old Settlement Bay, Australia - Cyphastrea 1 metagenome | ecosystem: Host-associated > Invertebrates > Cnidaria > Coral ... | reverse complement strand
GTAGGTATGTAGGTATGTAGGTATGTAGGTATGTAGGTAGGTATGTATGTATGTACATGTGTGTATATTATATTATATATATGTGTGTGTGTACTGTATATATTATTATATATTATAGAAACATTCATATGACATATGGTTGTTGATCTAAAAGCCTTCATCCGGAATGGGCCATGCCATATCCAAGGACCTTTAGTTCCCCATATAATCACCACGCCATTCACCGCGCCTGACGCTTGTCTACACCCCCAAAGACAAACATGGCACAGCCATGCACCACCGCACTGTGGCGGTATCTTGACCTGCCAGGCGAGGCGAGAGTCTAGGCAGGTAGACACACCACCATCCTGGATGTTGGGAAAATTGCCTTCAGAGTGCTGGAAAACACACCAGGGTTCTTTAAGGAATAAAATGATCTACAAATGATCTACAAATGATCTACAAATGATGGTTTTGTTCATATGAGTGGCGGACAAAATTACTTTCTACCCGCAATGGACATGGCCAAAGTGGGTCCCCTATCGCGTGTGAAGGTTTATATTTCCATGCTATGTGTCAAAATAGGGTATCTGTAAGTGGGTGGTCCCCTATCGGTTGTGAATGTTTTTGAACAAATTTGAACATCCCATGTCCACTCCCCACTACTTTAGTCTTCCGCTAATTTTGTCGGTTACTCATATCTATGTGTCAATCTACCGAAGATTGACCGGAATAGACTTGGGAGCAATCGGCCAAATAGATCCAAACGAGCTGGAAAAGTCTATGAAAATCAATGCTTGCACACTTCGTATTTTCACATTGAAGGTTTGCGAGCTGGAAAAGTCCGTTGTTAGTCCCGATAGTTCCAGATAGCTCAAGTAGCTGCTCTCTTTGGAGGTCCCTTCATTGTACGAGTCACAAGCAGAGAGTGATCAAAAATGGGGGGGATTGACATGGATTGACTCATTCTACCCAGATCTGGGACCCCTTTTTTTTTTCATCCAAAATAGATCATGTTTCAATGTAAATTAAAGGGGCCGTGATTCTGGGGCATCCCATCTCATTGTACTAGTTGATAGGGAAACCCCTATGGCTTACCCGGCCTGGTAAACGTTTACGTAACTATGGAAAATCACCATTTTTAATGGGAAAATCCTCTATAAATGGCCATTTTCAATAGCTATGTTAAATTACCAGAGGGTAATGGTAATGGCTAGTTCATCATCCCCAAGCCAGGTACGCAACCAAGGGACGGTGGAACGTCTCCGCGTCCCGGAACGTTGTACCTGACCAACCCTGGGAATCACACATCCCAAGGGGAAAGTAGTCGTCCAAGCCCTTATTTGGTACGAGTAGGGTCTATTAGTTGGAGGGATGATAAGACATGATTGTTGGGAGCCTTTGATCATTTTGGCGGCGAAAAATGTGACTTTTTGCTGGTAGATTGAGGTTACACCGCCCCCAAAAAAAGGTGATGTGTATGTATGGCAGAGATGGACCGGCAGATCCTACTTACTTCTACCGTTGATCACCTTGCTGGGGCTGCAGCTTTGCCAGCTTTGCCACTTGAACACCCTTCCATTCTGCTCATCACTGCGGTAAACCCAACTCACACCATCCAAAATTTGGGATGAAACCATCTTAGAAACCATATCCCAAGTTTCCATGGGAAATTGTTCAGTGCGTTTTTCACATTAACCAACATGAACCCAACCCACTTTCCCATCCCATCCCATCCCAGAAAGTCGTGGTGGTTTCTCGGTACCACTGGCTGGTGGTGATGGAGAACTCATAGAGATCATCCAAGGTATCGTGTCCATCCCAACCTCCAAAGACAAACCTGGCGCTGTCGCCAGATCGGCCACGGCAGATCCCCGGCTGTCTGAAAAATCCCCAAATTTTGGATGGTGGATTGATTGGGTTTACCTCATGGTGGATGTCATGTGAAAAATCTACGGAAAACATATCTAAACATTACATCCACCATGCTTTCTGGGTCTTGAAAAAAAATTACGAAGGGGAAGGGGATAAATAAGGTGACATACACTGGTGAAATCAGGGTCAAATAATGGTGAAATATGTCTAGCAATGATTCCAATGACCATAATGACCATACATGGAAAAAGTGAGTGGAAAATCTATGAAATCTGGGTGAACTGCATGATTTTTAGCTTTGAAACTGCACTTTCGACTGGACATTTTTGGGTGTTCAGGGCTTCAATGGTAAGCATATGTAAGCATGGCCAGAGTTCTCCCTTCAGAAAATACCAAGAAGACCCTGCGTCACATGTGTCTCACCTTCGTAAGCGGGGCGCTAATGGGAATTCACCACGGGACCCGAGTTAGCTATCAAAAATGCCCCTCTCTATCAACACACCACTGGCTTCTTAATAACCTCAGCCCCAGAAGAAAAAAACTGGACAAGTTGGTTTAGTTACCCAAAAAATATGTTCCTAATGTGTTCCAGCTGTCTATATCTGACCAAAATTGGTACCCACTTGGGTTGCCCCACATACCAGACTGGTAGACCACCGCAGAGTGTCCGAAGCGGCCCACCGGGACATTGTCCGTTTCCGTCACCTCGTGGGCGCCGCCGTTTTTGGGCGTTTCAGCGACGACGCCGGGTGGACCGTACCAGCATACCATCATGGTCGTAGTAGGATAGTCACACCGTTCCAAAATGTTTGGTTGTCACAGAGAATCAAACAGACATATCAAAAGTCAAATGGGCATCAGAACTTAGTTGCAAAGACCCTGTTGTCGAAGAACCACTGCAAAAATGGCGACCGCAGCTTCACCGGCGATCCAGATTGTCATGAGATCAAGTTTTTGTGGAATCGAACTCAGAAATTACCCTCTGGTTATATAACATAGCCATGGAAAATCACCATTTCTAATAGGTAAACCATCTATTTCTATGTGCCATCTATACCATGGCAAACTGTTAGTCATAACCAGAGGGTATACTAATAATCCCCATTTTTTGGATGATTTTCCCAGGAAAACCTACATTTTAGTGGGGGAGTTCCCAGCTAGCCATGGCAATGATTACTGGAGGTTTTCAGACTCCTCCAACATGTCAGAATTGTTGGAAAACTACAGAAAGAGTCCGCGAAGTCCATTATCAGCAGCTAGAAACATAGGAAATATATATATTACATAGATCATATACGTACATACATCAATAAGGAATCTGATTGGAGGCTTCAACACATCTCAACTATATGTTCGAATTGAGATCATCATCTCATTTTGACGCATAGAGATGTGGCTTTTTTTTTACCTAAGAAGCCACCAGTCACAGAGGCCATCTGCTTCCGAACGGAACCCACATCCGGCGCATCGGAAAAAAAGCCACCTGCATCCATTCCCTCTCCTCCGTGTTGAAGAGATGAAGGTCCTGTGGTAACTGATGGTTTTTCATTGGGCTATCACTGACGAAAGAAGCCATCTGCCAACCATGGGCGTAGATGTGAATGCTTATGTGTATGTGCATATATATATATATATACACATATACATATACACATATACATATACACATACACATACATATACATACACATACATATACATATACACATACATATACATAGACATAAACATAGACATATATACATAGACATATATATATATATATATACATAGACATATATACAAGGACATATATATACATAGACATATATACATATATACAAATACATATACATGTATATATATACACACATTTACATATACAGATACAGATACAGATACATACCTGCCTCTTCAAAAGGTGCTTAAATTCTGCCTTTTGCCCAATAAATAGGTTTTGCATAAGAAAGACCTTTTTGGGCAGACCAGAGTTTCTTCTGATATATTGATGCCAAACCCGTTTTTCAGCGGCGAAAATGCCCGACCAAACGGCGAAAATACCCGACCATATGCATATATACATATGTATAAGTACATACATATATATAATACAATACAATATGTGTGTATGTGTGTGTGCGCGCATGTGTACGTACGTGTCCATCACCTGCGGAATAGTGTTTTTTACCGACACTGATGGGTCAAACACAGGGATATTACAACTATCTGAGGTTCAGCGTCAAAAAGCATGCTGAAAATGGGGGATGCTCACAAATGTGTGGGTCAATGATAGAGGATCACATCAAGATGCTATTCTTCGTTCTGGCGCCATAAGTGGATTGAATCCCAGGCCCCAGATTCCATTCCGGGGTCACTACTCATTCCAGCATCCAAGCATCCAGGACTGTCGATATTCGTCAACTTGCAGCGATTGAAACATGTTTCGTGGGCATTGAAACATGTTTCAACATTGTAGAACCGTCTCATCTTCTCATTGCAATTTCCTTGACATTACGAGAGTAACAAGAATTGCGCACTTCCCCAGCACCCCACCGGTCCTGAAATCGTGTCCGGCCATCAAAACCCCCAAAGATGTAGAGGTTTGCCTGCCGTGCGACCCGGGTGACCCATCACATCCATCACCGCCATGTTGCCGTGTTGCCGAGGTCACTGAGTTCACCAAGCAAAATGGGGACCAAGATTCCAAGATTTGTTCTAAACGAATAAAGAAATGGAGTTTTCTTACCCTCTGGTTATGTCAAAATAGCTATTGAAAATGGCTATTTATAGTGGATTTTCCCATTGAACATGGTGATTTTCCATAGCTATGTTAGTTTACCAGAGGGTAAATCCCATTAAAATCCATTAAACCACCGTAAAGCCTCATTAAATCACCATTTTCCTATGGTTTCCTATGGTTTTCCTATGGTCTCCTTATTATTCTGATAGCTTTGCCCACTGTATCCACTGTTCATTGGGATAGATTGGGATCATCGCACTGCTGCCTCGATCCGGAAGTCTCAAAAAGAATCACCCGACGTTCAGTAGAAAGAATCAGAGAAAGATCCATCCATTTATGTATATATCTATATATTTTTGGGCCGCTGAGAAGGTCTCGTGCCATGGCATGCTATCGCTGTGAATTCATATATATATATATATAATATTGTATATATATACATATGCGTATATATATATATACATATGTTTGGCATCCAAAGGTTGATCTGCCACCCAACACATCCGTTACAGCAGCGTTCGCATTGGGTCAATGAGTCAACCCGTCCCACCTCAAAGACCACGCAGGAATGATCCGTTCGCACGGAGGGTTTGCTGGAGGAATCAATGCCTCAGGCCATGGATGCCATGGATGCCGCCGGGACTGGGGTTTAATGGATGCACTCAAAAATCTGTGGGTATCTAATCCTTTGGGAGTGAAGTAGCTTCCGTACCCTCTGCACTAGGAAGTGAGGCGGCAAATCCGCAAGATTCATTTATTTCGCAATGGATTTGATTAGATTTGACTACTATTCGTGGTATAAACCTTGATTTTTCAGGATCGTTTCCGAGCCCAATCGGACGCATCACAATTGGAGGTGTCTCATTGGATCTTTCGCAATGGACTTTTCAGCCAAGCTTGGCCTACAAACCAACAGCTCAATACAAGTTTGATTGGAATAAATTCCACCGTTGATGTTCATCATTTTTGTAGATGATTTTCTCACTAAAAACTCCGTTGCTAGACGATTTCCCCTTGCCACGTTTGAGTACTGAAGGGTAACTGCCTGGCCAGGCCAGTCAGCATGCTGATCTAAGGTTCCTCGCGGGTCCAGTGTGCCTCCGGGATGTTGAACTCGAACAAATCGTTGAAGTAGTCTCCATCCTGAATGCACCCGGACCCCGTGCGGTTGCACAAGAATGATCCAAACATGGCCTGATATCTGATCGCAAAATTGAGGCTACCCCGAACAAACCCATAAAATCTGTCAAAATGAGTGAACTTTGTGATCCCGCAGGGAGAGTTTGACCCATCCCAATACTTCTATACAATATCATTCTACGACCAGGCCGTCCACCCCACATGGTAAAATGGCGCCGGAAATGGGCCCTGGCCTTCTTGGTGTATCCGCCAAAAAAGAAGATGCTATTCCGACACACCACTGCCTGGCGAAGTGCTCAACAGAACCCTCTGGAATCAAAGCTGAGAATGGAAAAATCACGAATGAACCAAAGGCAAATCATCACGAAATGTAGATTGTCCCGCACCAGATGCATGGCAAGACCTATGAGCAACCTATGTTCACTGATCACATGGTGCTTGGTGAATTGGTCTCTGCTTTGATGGATGGTTGCTGTAACCTTTAATTGCTCACAACGACATTTCAGCAATTCATTCATGATTTACGGACACGAACGCGTTTAGGGGCCCATTCAAAAGCGGAAAAGAAAACATGCAAAGTCAGCGAAAATGGTTGCAGTAAAAAAATGGCCCGTCTTGCTCCAACAGGAAAGAAGGAAACAATCAAGAAATGATCATTTCATAGAATAGATTTACAAACAAAAAAAAAAAAAAACTTAAACCAGTTTTCCATACCCCAAAATTTTTGTATCACACATTGTGCCTTTTTGTCCATAGTAGATGCGTTTCATGGTACAGCCCTTGGTACTTGTTGCTGACATTTTTGATCAATCCCATGCCGGAATCCACATGAAAATCACCCAATAAAAAATGCTACTGTTTATGCAACTTAATCATATCATGGTGTATCATGCAAAATTAGGATGATACTTGGTATTACTTGATTATAATATGTGTATATATATACATATATATATATACATATATATATATACATATAGATACATATATATATATATAATCCCCTTATCTCCCTCTCCCATTCAATGCCTATCTTTTAATGCTTGAAATGCTCCAACTTCGGCGTCCTTCGATCCGGATCTGGCTGAGGGTGGACTGCCAGTCACGGGGTCGATGCAGGCCCACAGCCTCGGGGCTCCGGTGAAATCCGGTGAAATCATCGGAATTTCAATGGATCTTCGTGGAATTTGATGGGTTTTAATAGGAAAACCATAGGAAGACCATAGGAAAACCATAGGAAAATGGTGATTTAATGAGGGTTTATGGTGGTTTAATGGGATTTAATGGGTTTTACCCTCTGGTAATTTGTTACAGAGCGAACTGGAAAATCACTATTTTATAGCTGGGTAAATCCACTATTTCTATGGCCATTTTCAATAGCAAACTGTTAGTTTACCAGAGGGTAATGGATTTTGGATGGCTTTTTGTGGATTTGAGTGGATGTTTGATGGATTTTAATTGATGTTTATGGATTAGAAAAAATGGATTGTTTATGGATGGGTTATTTTATGGATTTCACGAACAAACAGAGGATTCCCCTTTATGATAATTATAGATCATTTATAGATGATTTTACCAGTTCCAAAATGGAAGGTTCTACTTCCGGGTGCAGGACTTGGGTGATTCTACTCTTCATAAGGGGGTTTGGGATATTGGGCCCCTATAACTAGTGAAAGATATCTACTTACGAGTGGAACTGCACCCCCAAGTACTATAGTGGATGTTGATGGATTATGATAATTAAGCCATTCTTGGTGGATTTTAAGATGTAAATTGACTCTGTCAATCCCAATATCAATATCATGGATAAAATCGCAGATCTTACCCTCTGGTAAACTAACATAACTATGGAAAATCACCATTTATAGTGAATTTTCCCATGAAAAATAGTGATTTTCCATAGTTATGTTAGTTTACCAGAGGATAATGGATTACTTCAAGCCGATGTTGAAAGATCATCTAATGGACTTTAACGGATTATGATGTTTTCAGGCTAGTCTAACCTCCGGATTCATCAATCATCGAATCACTGAATATTAGGGGAAGCTCCCCCCAAAAAAGCTCAGGTGAGACGATTCCATCCCAAAAAAGGGGGGTTATACGAAAAATATTAGGCATTGGTAAATTATCAGTTGGACCCTGAAAAGGGCCTAGTTTTGATGAAAACGAATCTTCCAACCCCGATGACTGCCAGGGTCTATGTTAATTTACCAGAGGGTAGGCATCTCGTTCATTCCCCTTTGCAGAGCCAGAGCACTTGTTGCGAACATCATAGCGGTAGATGTCGTTCTGCCGTGCATTCTCATCGGTGCCTGCAAAGGGTCCGGAGGCTCCGGTGCCGGTGATTGCCGCGCCAACTATGAGCGGCCTTGTTTCGGGTCCACCAACCTTAAAATTTGGGGGTGTGAAAAGCTGTTTGAAACCAAATTGAAACCAACCAAAATCAGAAGCAAAAAACTAAAATCTTGAGATGAACTACTGAACTGCCCTTTTCGGCTGCTGAACCGACCAATGTTTTTTGCAAATCAAAAGAGGCATTGAGACCACAGATCTCCCCGCAGCTCGAAGTTCTTTTTGCCGCTCACAATCGGGGTTGATGGGGACTGATCACCGGTTCATTGAGATTAAAGTTTCAGGCCTGGTACCTTGGGGACACGTGGACATCATGCATCCAGCCATATCCAGCCGGGGAGCCCAGAATCTTGACCGTCTTGACCCCAAACTACTGAGGATGTTGCATGGGCTGCTTTCCCACCACCATCGGCTGGATTGCAAACCGGGAATTGGCCACCTGAATCTGACTACAACAGCCAGTCGCTTCAGAGGCTCAGCAGCTCAGAGGTACCTTGCACGGGTCATTGGCCTTTTGCAGCCACATCCCATGTTGTGAACACACCTATATAATTCTTTCTTTTTGGTGGGTGAAACTTTGGGTCTTCATCGGAACTGCCCCCCCAAAGATTATCAAAGAATTGTTTTCTATGGTCTGAAGTTCCAGGCCCTCAAAACAAAACCCCATTTTCCACCGGACAAGCCGTGGCTAGCTGCTACAAGAAGCTTATGTGAACTACATCCGTTGAAGAGGTTGGACCGGAAAAGCTTAAGAGTCACATCGCAGATGGAGGAAATTGGCATGGAAACTCAGCCGTGCCACACAGGAGGTGCCACTCAGCCACACCAGTTCATCGCAGTGTTTTCTTTTCTAGGCTAAGTGTGTCGCATTAGACACCGACCCTCAGATCGCCGAGGGTCAGACATTATCTGAGGGGGTGCTCTCAAAGGAAAACAACCCCTTTGAGTCGCAGCTAACATCAGGGACCAGCTTGAAGTGATCAAAAGCCCTGAATCAAGTCTGTGGTTGCCCCAGAGAGGATGTAGCCCCTACACCAAAAGCTGGGCCGATGCTAGAGCTGCCTGCATTTTTGAAGGCGTGAAACTCTCACCAATTTTTGGGAGCATGGAAATGGAATTGGGTTTGTCCCAACATTGGGGATACCCCGTATCTATGTCCAATCCAGAAATACATCATATCAAAAACATTGCTTGTGCGGGTCCGAATTTCAGAAACACACAATTCTTTGTTTTTGAACTCCCCCAGCGGTTTACCATCTTTTCGACGCCCCTGGGAACTGCTAGGAACTGCTGTCGCTTCAGGGCTTTGTTGGCTCTCACAGAACTGTGACTTTGGCAGAAGCCAATTTGCTGCTCTCCCGCCCAGCGCCCTCCTGAGGGTCACCCGTATTGTGGTAAAATGGCCACATCCTCAAACTCTGGTTCTCTGAAAATGGAGGAGACCCAAAAAAAACATTGCATGCTTTGAAACCTCGTTTTCCCCATGAAATTTGATAAGTTTTGGTATGCAGGTATACTCCATTGCTGGAGTATACCCAAATGTTGCCATATGTTGCCATTGACCAACTTTTAATTTAGGAAAAACATATAAATCTCTGAAATGTGTTGAACGTTCTTCACACAACCCCTATCTTACATCCCTATCTGGATCCTGCAACAGAAAGCAACAACATGGCAAACCCATCCTGCACCGACCCCGCCTTCGTTCCAGTCGTCTTGGTGCCGGATCTGCTGGCCGAATCCAACATGGTTCCCGTCCGCGATTTCGTTCCGGGATTGGATTTGGTACCGGTGTTCGACTTGCTCCCTGACTTCTCCTGAACGCCGCACGTACGAATACACTTAAGGTTTCTAAACAACGAGCCAAAGTGGGAACTGAACAATTCCAACTTTGTGGATTACTTTTGTATAAGAATTTTTGAATTGCAGAAACAACCTGGTGGAATTTCATTGAATCGTGGTATTCCTCATTGCTGAAACATTCATTTCTGGTGCAAATCCACCATGTTGGATGATCTCAGAGCCAAAAAAATGATCGTTTTGTGGGTCAATAATGGTACCCCATTGACTTGGCCCATATGCAAATCTCTTTGCGGATTTTGGCAATGTTTTAGCCTAGAGACCGAAAACCGGCGTTTTTGCATGTTTTTACCATTTTTGGGGATGGGGTGGGGTGAGGTGGGGGGTGGGGCGGGGCGGGACAATAACGTGCGTTTGCACATCTAGTGGATGCTACGGTACAGACGTCCTCACTTGCACTTGCACACGCACTTGATGCTACGAGTACGCTACACAGACGTCTTCATTTACACTTGCACACCTACTGGATGCTACGCTACAGACAAGCGAAATCAATATGGCATTGAGGCGAAAACGCAATTTTCTCAAAACACTCGGAATTGCGAAGGAAAGGAACACAAAAATCATCAAAAAAACGTTTGGCGTGTGAGCTTTCCACTTCAGGAGAACATCATGAGTCTTAAAAATGTGATGAAACGCACGATCGAAAATTGGTCTCTTCAGATGTTTCCACTGGGTACCCCAATGACTTGACCCAAATACGTACTGAGCAAGAAAATAATATATATTAATATATTATATATTGTGAATTCCTCAAATACAAAGAGTTTGTCCTCATTTTTATACAATAACTATAAAAAAACTCCCAAACTCCATGAAAATCCCAGGCTTTTTTTTGATTTTTTTGTAAAAAAACAGAGTTTTCCCATGGGTGTTCCCCATGTTTTCATAGGCAAGCTGCAGCGGATTTCACCTCGTCCGCTTCAAGCTGCCGCAGTTGTTCCCGCAAGATCTGATCGTCGGATTTCACCGGCCTACCGCTTCGGCATCCGTTGCGCCGGGGGGAGAATCCCACCAAATCTATGGCGCAAGGGGCGAAAATCATCATGAAAAAAATTGGGACACTGTGCCGGAAATGCCGGAAACATCCGGAAAGACTGATTTGGGAAGATCTTTTTGTACCATGAATGGTCTTTTCTATTTGAGGGGAAGCTTTCCTTCATTCAGAATTTTGGCCAAGCTCCTGATTCAAGCATATTCAAGCCAACAAAACCTCCTGCCATGTCCTCACCAAGTTTCAAATATCACAAAATGGGATTATTGATGTTCTTCTTTGCGAGGTCCGGCAACCCAACAAGACTCCAACATGAACCTGTTGCAGTTCAGAGGATCCTCCATGAATTCTTTCCCGTCCCGCCAAATGCCAAAGCCACAAAGCAATTCATCGTTGCCCAAAGGAGGGTTCTTAAGATGTTTAGATACCATGAAGGACAAGTGCTAGACATACATCAGCAATCAGAAGTAGTCAAGTGTTCCCAAGTCCGAATTCTTCATCTAGCTGCTATATAATCGGCTATAGTTGTGTCATGGTCCCCACCCCGCCATCCGCCTCGGGGGGCCCAGGACGTCCACCAAGACTTGCACCCAGTCCATCAGTTCCCTCTCCCTCTCCTTCCCATCTTCCGTCCCTTCACAGGCCGCAATGTGCCCCTTGCACTGCAACGCCTGGTGCATCGATCGAACGATGCATTGAAAAAATGGGGGGCTTCGTCAAGGCGCCAATGGATGATCTACAAATGATAGGCCTCGTTACAAATGGCCAATCCATAGTTTGAGAAGAAGTATATACCCTCTGGTAAACTAACATAACTATGGAAAATCATCATTTTTAATGGGTAAATCAACTACAAATGGCCATTTTCAATAGCTTTTTGTTAACGTTTACCAGAGGGTAGTTGGGATTGTCACATCCAGTGCCTTGTTTAAACCTGGCGCATGTGCCCACGTTTTTGGAATGTCCATTTTTACGTCCCTCACCACCTGGCGCACTGTTTTTCCCAACACAGCCCAGCAGCCTTGATCAAACTCACATAGCGCGCCAGCAGTTTCTCCCGCGCCACAGGACACACCGAAGCCAAGTGGCTTACAGCATTGCTGGCCGCCACCATCGTGCCGTGGAGGCAGTTCTCTGCCAACATCGCCTGACTTTTGGGCAGAAAAATGATGCTATGAAACCACCAAGTGTTCGTCGATCTGTGAACCAATGCCCTGTTTTTCTCGCTGGGAAATGCGCAACGACCTTGAGCTAAACCATGGCGCAGAACACAATTCATTTTTAACGGGTTTGACTGGGAAAATCATAGACACTGGGTTTGCCAAATGCGTCGCAGCAGTTCTCGGACATCTCCAATTTCCCCATTCATGGCTGACTTGGGCAACAAAATGGTGGCCCAGCTGCGTCCAAAATCACATCCACGTAAGGCTCAACAATCAAGGCATGCCTCGCGAAGCCAGGTGACTTAGCCTTGTGCTTACACGGGGGGTTCCATAGTCATGGGGGTACCCCAATAGTTGGATGGTTTGTAATGGAAAGTCCATGAAAGTCCTATTTTTCAATGGATGATTTAGGGTACCCCTATTTTCGGGAACCCCCACATGTGTATATACGTATGTTGTGTGAATACATGTGCATGTGATATGTGTATTCCAAACGATCATCAGACCTTCACACTAGGGTACTGGACCCTGGTTCTGAGGGTTTGCACCCATGATATGTGCATGCAAGGGAGGACCTAGTAAATATTGTTGAGGGTCCCCAAGGTTCAGTCACAATATTGGCTGCTTCAAAACTGGGGACGCCTCTGAAACTATGGCCGGCCTCCGTCCAAGTGGTATGTAGCCACATGACGTTTAGTTCACCAAACATTTCAAGCTGAAGTACAGTTCGATCAAAAAAAATGCGTAGTGAGCACAGCCATGATTATTGAATGTGGATCCATCGTGGCTACCGCTCTACATGAAGGTCCTTTCATATACAATTTGAATGGGGGGGGGTACTTGGGGGCTCTTGAGTCTTGACGTACCAGGATGAAACTATGAGAAGGCGTGTTTGGGATACACAATGTAAATATGCATTGTGCTTAAAATATATGCTATATAGCAATGTATAAATGTGTGTACATACATATCGTTAAACTTGAATGTGTATATATATATATGGCTTCGGGCCCGTTTCCGGCGTTATTTTTTACGAGGTTTTCTACACGTGGTGATTTGCACTCAAAAGTCGTGTGAGTCAGACAGTGTTTCTGTGTGTTGCACTTCGAAG
>Ga0126342_10015813_pt1 | contig 13193 bp, 14 predicted proteins | sample Cyp1metagenome_FD_92528 | JGI IMG/M metagenome (GOLD analysis project Ga0126342, IMG submission 92528) | Coral microbial communities from Lord Howe Island, Old Settlement Bay, Australia - Cyphastrea 1 metagenome | ecosystem: Host-associated > Invertebrates > Cnidaria > Coral ... | reverse complement strand
TATATATATATATTATATTTATATATATTGAAAAAAACAAACATATCAGGTATTTGTACCATCTATTATCATCTCTCTACATTCATGAAACCAATCATATTATTTTTAATATACCACATAAGGTACACCATCTATTACCATCCATCTATGATAGATGTTAGTAGATAGTAATGGCAATAAATGGCGATATATGGCAATAGATGGTAGTAGATGGTAATAGATGGTAATAATTGGTAACATATCAGCGAAATGAATATAATAAGTATAGCATATATGACTTTTTCTATTGCAGTATTACTATCATCAAAAATATGTCTTATAATATTGGGAATCTATAGTATTACCATTGGGCATATTCATATATGCATATATACAGTAAATATATATTAATTTACCCTAGTACTATATCTTATTGGGAATAGCAGGTGGCAGCGGCTGCTTGGAGCGCGGCTGCCTCGGCTGCGCAAGCGGCGCGGGAGAACTCCAATTGCTTCGGGGATGGTGCGGCCCCAACGGGGCACAGGATTTCCATGGCGGATTTAGGTGGATTTTCCATGGGATTTAACTTAACATATGGCCATCAACAGTGAGATTTTTCAGATTTGAATGGGATTTCACAATCAACAGGGATCTTTTGTGGGATTTTCATGGGATTGTTTTAACTGGGATTTTTTCTGGTGATTCATGGGGATTGACGCAACCAGTTTTTGCGGATATCAATGTATATTACCCTCTAGTAAACTAAGACAACTATGAAAAATCACCATGTTTACGAGGTAAATCAACCATAATTTGCCATTTTCAATAGCTATGTTAGTTCACCAGAGCGTATAAAATGAGAATTTTCCATATAACAATTATTTTTAAACATGATTTCAAAGATCTTGCCTGTTTTTTTGGGGTGAAATATCCTATTTGATTATTAAATATTATTAGACCATAGGTTGAGATATATAGTGACACCATTTCTTTTTTTAAAAATGTGTTTTGTTGTTTGTCGAGTTTTAAGGGAGGTCTAGTGAGTTCGATGTTTTCAACTGCAACTATTTATTGATTCTAGCCATATTTGCGTGGAATGTCTTTCAAGCCTTTTAATGTTCATGCCATATTGATGAGATGATGCTTTAGAATGACAAGTGACAAGCGCTGCCGCAGCCGCAAATCCAAGGCTGGTTCCAGTGGATAGTTATCATTTTTCCATATTTTGCCTTGTAAAATAGCTACCCTCTGGTAAGCTAACATAAGGAGTGGATAGCCATATCTGGTTGGTGGTGACTGGAACATTTGGATTATTTTTCCATAATATATTGGGAACAATAATCCCAACTGACTTTCTCATATTTTTCAGAGGGGTTGAAACCACCAACCAGATTAATAAGTATTAACAATTTCTAACCATTGATACACATACGTACAATATCTAATATATCATATCGTATGGTTAATGGTCACTATTAATATTACATGTATGAACCATGATTAACAATTTATTACCATTCATCACCATTATTCATCATTCAAAACCATGAAATCATACCATGAAATTACCACTCAATGACCACCAAAATCACCATGTATTACTAAATTAATCATCATTAATCATCATTGGTAGCCATTAAGAAAACCATGATTAACCACTATTAACCATGAATTTAATGACCATTATTGTCCATGTATCACCATTAATCACCATTACCCTCTGGTTATTTAACATAGCCATGGGAAATGGCCCATAGAAATAGATGGTTTTTACCGTTCTTAAAAAGGGTGATCTTCCATGGCTATGTTAGTCATAACCAGATGGTAATCACCAATTTTTCAACATTCATATCATCCCCCAGTGGGATCCAGACTATTGGAGGCCTTTGTCATAAAACGCCAGGTTCGTTGTCGCAGAACCTGGGATGTCCTTACCACGTCTTGTGGGGCACCTGTGTCGCTAGTTCTGGAGTTGATGGGATTGATTGAAAATGATGGTGAAAATGGGGGAATTCAATTGGGATTTATCGTAATAGCTTCCAATTTTTTAGATAGCTATGGCAAAAAGATGACTCTAGATGACCCATGAAAGTAGATGATTTACAAGATGGCATTTTCTTGTCAAATGGGGGGGTTTTCGCTGACTGTCAAATTACCAGAGGGTATAAAAATCTTCTTGGTGCTAACCCCCAGTCATGAATAGTCAGGGAGTGGCAGCAAATCTGGGGTGAATACTTGTGTACTTATGTAGATATGACAGTTGGTAAGTGGTTCACAACTTGAAATGAACACAAGTTAAGCATGGTCGCACAAACATATGGCTTAGTTGTTCATCGTTTACTAAATGGGATGTGCAAGTAATCAAAGATGGTGTTGGAAAACCTGTCAAAAAATGAGAACATGGGTCAAACACATGGGCAAACACGAGTCATTTTCCATTGCCAGCTTTGGTTCCTGAGTAGTTCATGTCCAATCACTGGAACATCCCATAGGCCCCCCCCACGCTCAAGAGATGTAGAATAAGGGATAGTGTTGTTCTTGTTCTTTTGGAATGTTTTGCGATGTGTGTTTCACCACAAGACACATCATAGATGTCCTTTTTTCATTGGTTGGTTGATTAATAGAGGGGGTTCTTCAGGTTTACCCCTTTAACAACAGGTTTCTTCATTATGATAGATGGGTTTTTCCATGTTTTTCGCAGCTCCCGGCCCCTTCCTTTTTTACCAAAAGGACCAGCTTTGGGACATCCTCAAAGCTGGTGAAGCAGCACCATTTTGCCTTGTTGATCCGCCTTTTGTCCACCTGCGTGGTCGACAGATGGAGTCCATAAAACGCTTACGCATCGTGGTTGGGATGGTCAATATGTCCATAAAACCATCGTGGTTAAAAAATGGGGATGTTGGGTGTCAAAAACCATGGTTGTTTCAATACTCAAACGGTCGTTCATGACTTGGATGATTTGGGGGTACCCGGCCTGGTAAACGTTTACATAACTATGGAAAACCACCATTTTAAATAGGTAAATCAACTATTTCTATGGTCATGGCTTCAATAGCAAACTGTTAACGTTTACCAGGCCGGGTACCCCCATGACTTTGGAAATGTGGTTAATAGTACCTCAGGCCCCTCCACATACCGCATTGGACCAATGTCACGCGGTTAGGCCATGTCTGAGACCATGACCATAAACCAAGATTATTAACCATTGTTAACCATTGATACACACATAAGTTATCATATATCATGTCTTGGGATTAAGAATCAATATTCGTATTATATATCTATGACCATGATTGTGTCCATTTATTGCCATTAATCACCATTGATCACATAATAAATCACCAATGCTAGCCATTTAAATCACCATTGTGAACAATCATATCAATATCATATCATTATTAACCATTATAATCCATTATTAACACCATTGATTATTTTCCATTTAAACAACCATTCATATCAGATCATATCCCAGTGGGGTCCACTGATTGTCGCTGGCGAGGTTGTGACTGCGGGCTGCAACTGGCATGGAGAAACTTGGTGGTGAATAACACCAAGTGTTCAGTGGGTGAATTGGATTTGTGGTGGTTTATGCTAGATATATCTAGATATATGGGGAATTAGTGGTGATTTAGGTAAAACAATCATAGATCTAACTAGGTCAACATGCTTTATGGTAGATATATGGGGGGGTTCCATAGTCATGGGGGTACCCCAATAGCTGGTTTAGAATTGAACGTCCTATTAATTTGGATGATTTGGAGGTACCCCTAGGAAACCCCCATATGGTGAAGTAGTGGATCTATGGTAGATATCTCGTAGTTGCTGGGGTTTAGAAACCCTCAGGTTATTTGTCACATACTCATGGGGAATGACCCATTTATAGATGGTTTGCAAAGTTTGCCGTTCTTGAAAATTGTGATTTTCCATGGCTATGTTAAATAACCAGATGGTAAACCAAACATTTATTTCAACCAACTATAAGCAACTTGTTGAAAGTACTTCAACTTTTTTCCTATAACGTAGCTGTCTTCAAAGTGGCTGGTCAGGTCTAGTCTTGTCGATCTATGGGACCCTGCTGGAGCCTGTGCACCCATGGCCAAAAGTCTGATAGTTAGTGGCTTGTATAAATGTCCTGGTTCAGGGAACTAACTGCAAAAACGCACCGAAAAAACGTCACTGGAGTGGAGTCTGGCCTGAAACATGTCGCCGATTTCGATCCCTCTATTGATGGGATGTTTGCCCATGCAGGGATGGTAAGCCCAATGATTTTTGAGGAAGGTAGAAGCCACCAACTTCATTTGGCCAAGGAAAGTGCCCTGGGTGGCTGGTGCACCGGTGGTACGCAATGCACCTATCAACCAGTGCCAACTGGTTGCATGGCCACTCGGCAGAATGAAAACTGCAGGGAAAAAACCATGGAAAAAAGCGATCATGTTTTTGCCCAAGCGACCAAGCGATACATATCATCATTTCATACAATGTGAGGCCCCCAAGATATCGTTCAGTTGGTTTATAACATTTTATAACTCCAATTTCACTATGGTGTATGGTACTTATAACTATAGTTACTGGGGCTTATAAACCAACGTTCACATCACTGGGGGAGGCCACATTGTATGGATTTCACCTGGATTTGACCGTGAAATGACCGTTTTATGCATCGCAGGTGACCCCTGGCTGCCGATGGCAACCGGCCACGGCACCCCTGATGGTGCCCATGTGAGGTAGCGAAATTCTGCACGGGTGGTCTGATAGCATGGGCTGTCCACCCTGAACATCGTGGGGAAAATATGATCTGGTTGGTGCTGACTGGAACATGGCTTCTATTTTTCCATCTATTGGGAATAATAATCCCAACTGACGAACTCATATTTTTCAGAGGGGTAGGTATACCACCAACCGGTGATGATTGATGGGGTCGCCTATTTTCAAAGCCATCTTCCAAGGAAGAACATGGGGAGTTGGAGCTGCTGAGATTACGAAGTGAGCTTCACCACATGATAGCCAAGGAAAAACATGCGTCAATAGATTTTAAGAGACTTTTTTTGGTGCGAAGATGGTCTTGACCATCTGAATCAAGCGAAATACGGGTTGGATTTCACCTGGCTAAGTGGGCTTGTCACAAGTTGTCTCCATGAAACAGTCTCAAAACATGGCTGGTTGGTGGTTTGGAACATGAATGTCATTTTCCCCAATAGTTGGGATGATGATCCAATCTGACGAACTCCATCATTTTTCGGGGGGTTGGTTGAAACCACCAACCAGATGGGCATGAACCAATGATGGATCTGGGTTGCACGGGTTGAACCCATGAATCTTGATGTGGAAAAAGAAACCTCCGCGCATTCCAAGGGGTTTTTCCATGGTTTTTCCATGTCCTGAAGATTGCGGAGACCGGCTGAGTTTGGGAGAACATCACCAGCTTGTTGTGATATTGGTGAACCAAAAGTGAGTCTTCACCATGGATTGCCCATGGATTGCCATTGATAGATGTTGATTCACATTGATCTATACACCTCTGATCTTTTACATAGCTATGTTTTGATGATGAAGCGTGCTCTTCGACGCAGGTGCAAAAAGAAGACAGCGAAGATCTTTTGGGCGATAGCCGCAGCGACTGACCAGCTGCTGAGTGATTTCTCTTGGTGCCATGGAGAAACCGTTAGAGGCGAAGCCAAAAACGGGGTCCCATGTGGATCTCATGAGTAGTGAACCAAAAGTACTCATCGCTTGATGATTTGAGATATGTTTTTGGGGCTTGGTTGCTTTTGACTATATATTTGCTGTAGATTATAGATGGTATGGTTTTTTCTCTTCGGGGTGAAGTGTTCACAAGTTTGGGACCCCGTTTCAATGAGTCTCTTGAAACCAGAGGTTTAAGATTTTGAAGGACATGTGGAGGTTTCCTGAAATAGGGGTATCCCCATATCATCCATTTTTTTTTGTTTTTTTCTCCCTTTGTAAACCATCCAGCTATTGGGGTGCCCCCATGACTATGGAACCCCCAACAGTGGCAACCCAAAGTGGTCAGCCATCGATGGTCAGCTCTTGAAAACAGCAGCTGCGCCAGCTGGGATGGACTGCCCCGACTCCCGATGATTCTTAAAGGGTTGCCAAGTGTACCCTCTGGTAATGACTAACAGTTTGCTATTGAAAATGGCCATAGAAATAGTGGATTTTCCCATGAAAAATGGGTGGATTTTCAATAGCTATGTAAACGTTTACCAGAGGGTAAACACTTCATGTGAATCGGCGAGTCCATCATCCTTCTCTGTTTCGAAAGGGATGTGGATGTGAAGTTTCTCAGCGGCCATCTCCGGGGTCTTGTGTCGTTGCTGTTTTACAGTTTCCCCCAACGTCGTTGCTGAAACCCAAAAGTGAAAGATGATCAAAAAGCAACGGCGCTACGGACAAAATCTGACTTCAGCCCATGTGTGTTGCCCAATGCTAAGACATACATGATTCGCAGCTTTTGCTCCGGCGCCACAGAAGCTTTAAGCCACATCAGTAGCTGAGAAATATTTCTGATGGCCAAGCATCAACTATGCTCTAGTGGTTGATAGGGTTCCCATGACGGAAAGCCTCAAACGTCTAAAACCTGGCATTTGAGTGCTTGAAAAACCCTGTCAAAACATCATTCCCGAGTTTTTTTTGTTGCTTAAAATGCGTTTCTTACATTTCTGAAACCCCCAGTTCGAAATCACTTTCTCCGACCATAGCCATAGAGTCCACCCCCACCCCCAACCGAATCCCCCAAGCGTGGCTTTCGCCCCGATGCACAATGGTGGGCCGTTTCGAGAGCGCCGAGTTGAAACGTGATGCCTTGGCTCATGAGGAGCGCTGGGTTCTGCAAGGGATCGGAGGCAGCCGACAGCCTAGCAACCCATAGCAGCTGTTTTTTTCCATTACCCTCTGGTAATGACTAACATAGCTATTAAAAATGGCCATTTATAGTGAGTTTTCCCATTGAAAATGGTGATTTTCCATAGTTATGTTAGTTTACCAGAGGGTAAGTGATAGTGATAAATGAGTTTTTTTCTATTTTTTTTTTGGCTTTTTGGGGCTTGCGATAGACATATGGAGTTTCTCCATGGGTGTAGATATGATTATCAAACATCCAAATTTCCAGGGTTTACCAGTTTCTGGTGAAATACCACATGATGCAAAGCCCTGTTCTAACTATGGCAACGCTTGGGGATATGGAAGAAGCCCATTTTTTTGTGTCTGACCATCCCCATAAGACCCACCAAAAAAGGTGGATTTTCATAGGAAATGTCCTAAAAATCGGCCAATCCCCAATAGCTGGATCCCAAAATCTGATTGATAACACATGACTGGGATACCCCCATGACGTAGGAAACGTAGGAAACCTCCACAATGTGATAATTCTCCAGATTCTTAGTCTTCTTGGGGTTCTATAATAGGGGACGGTCGACAGCTGAGTCTGATTTTTTCGGGCTGCAAGAATCTGGCTCCATTTCTGGATGATTTTCCATTTTGAAATGGTACAAACATTAATTTTCAACTGCCATGTTTGATGACTGGAGGGTCAGATCATTTCGCAAGATATCTGGAACCTCAATTGGCAAGAATCAACCTTTAGAAGCCAGTTCTTTCCACGTGCACAGCAAGGGCATCGTGCTCTAGCAATACGATGGCTTCAAATTGAGGGCCAAGACATATCTGGCTGTTTTAATCCTCACTGATTCCCCACTTTTTTTTGTTTTTTTTGGATCAATATACCCTCTGGTAATTTATTACGGTTTGCTACTGAAAATGGCCCAGTCGAAATAGTTGATTTACCATGATTTACCTATTAAAGATGGTGATTTTCCATATAAAGCACCATTTTCCCACGGTTTTCCCTTGATTTACCTATTAAAAATGGTGATTTTCCGTGGCTTTCTTTAAACGTTGACCAGGCCGGGTAGACAGGTGATGACTTCCAGGCGCCTAAATTTTCAGGACTTCCACCATCTTCACAAAACCCCCAGTTCGAAGGGGGCCGTTTCGGACATCTTGCCATTTGAAACCATCAACATATATGAAATGACAATAGCTATATATACCCCCTCTGGTAATGACTAACATAGCTATTGAAAATGGCCGTAGAAATAGTGGATTTACCCATAAAAATAGGGATTTTCCATAGCTATGTTAGTTTACCAGAGGGTATATATATAATATATATATATTTAATTTATTATATATATATACGGTTGGGTCATGTCATATATATATAAATCCCATTTTCCGATATCTGGATGTGGGGCTTCCGATATCTTTGATATTTATGATGATATGTATGAAACCCGTTGGCTTTCTATGTTTTTATCATACCCTCTGGTAAATTAACAGAACCATGGAACACCATTTCAATAGCAAAATTCACCATCGACAGGCCATCTGTACCATAGCTATGTAACAAATGACCAGAGGGTAATCAACTTGAAAGAAACACGGTTTTTAAAACTGTTGGTGATTTTTCCATTATCAAGCATTATTAACAACTATAAACCATTATTATCCATTAATAGCCACTAAAAAAATGGGCTAAGCACCACGATTATCACTGTTGTTCCAGGTTTCGCCGTTGTCCGCATTTCTTGACACACCAAAATCTGGTTGCGACGAAGAATTCAGCAACTCCAATAGCTATGTTGATTTCTGCATTGATACACAGCTCAAAATCTCTAAGACCCTATTTGCCCCACTGCAGCCCCATTAAAATTCGTCACTTGACATCAGAAAATGTCAGCCAAAGGACCACCATTATTGGCTCAACTTCCACATCTCCCATCTTTGACTCACAGACATGGCACATGGCAGCACCCATGGCGCACAAATCTTGGGAATTTCCTCCTGGCTTGACAAGCAATTTTCTAAGCAACGCCATGACGTTCTGCGAAGAGCTGCAGATTATGCCCGATGAGATATCCGAAAATCCCACAAGGTTACTAAAGAGCGGCACAGCCCGGCAGTACCTTGGTTGGAAAAGGAGATTTTGGGAAGTCGTGCTGGAAAACACCTGGAAAAGAAGCGAGAAATCAGCAAAATTGGGGACTTCACGGACAAGGGGAAATGTGGTAAATGAACAAATCGGGATTCAGCATCAAGAATGTGTTTTTTCTCATGATTTTCCTACCATGAAAAAACATGGTACATTTACCAAGAAACATGGCGAAGGATGACACCTGGACGACAGGGTCGCTGCTAGATGATGTGTCTTGTCTACTTAGTGACTTTCCATAATATACATACAATTAAGTGCATACATACTGTCTACGATGTCTAGGTATTTGTATCTGCATATCTGTTTGTGTTGTGTATATATATATGTATATGTAGATATCCATCCCATCTATCTGTCTGTCCGTCCGTCCGTCCATCCATCCATCCATCGATCCATCGATCCATCGATCTATCGATCGATTTATCTATCGATCTATCGATGTATCGATGGATCAATGCATCGATGTATCTATCTATCTATCTACCTATCTATCTATCTATCTACCTATCTATCCATCTATCTATCTACCTATCTATCTATCTATCTACCTATCTATCTATCTATCTACCTATCTATCTATCTATCTATCCATCCAAGTTTTGGGCCCAAGCAAGCAAGCAAGCAAGCAAGCAAGCAAGCAAGCAAGCAACCAAGCAACCAACCAACATACCAACGAATCAACATACCAACATGCCAACATACCAACATACCAACATACCAACATACCAACATACCAACATACCAACATATATGTATATATATATACAGACATAAAGGCCTATATATCTATATATCTATTTATCTACAGATTTATATATCTATATATCTATTTATCTATAGATTTATATATCTATATATCTATATATCTATATATCTAGGTGTATATATATATTCATAAATTCATATCTGTGTATATATATATATATTCACACATGTATATATACATGTTATGAACGTGTGTATACGTATAAGTACACGAGCATTTCTATGAATTTCAGCCCGCCCGACATGTTCGGGCAATTTCAGCAAATCCAAGGTTTGAGGATCTGGCGACGGAATTGAACATGAGAGAAATCACGCGCACACGCGCCATGGCATCCGAATTAGGGATGAACCAAGTTACCTATGAATTGACCATAGATTTTCGGGGGCGAAGATCCCAAGGCAGGGATTTTTGGAACCGAATCCCTACATCCGAAACCATGGTGGATGTGGGTGAACTCTCTGGGGACCGTGTTCGACATGATTTTGCCTCACTTCACATTGGAGAAGTTTCAGAAATCACCAAGCCATGGATAAATTGGAATCAACTCAGAAGGGTCCAACAATTTCCCCAATTTTTGGGGCTAAAATCCCATTCCCATCCCATTCCCATCCCATTCCCATCCCATTACTATCCTTTATTCTCCACCCTGAAGCGCCTTTTTGCTGTATTTTTGCTGGCGAACTACCGTGTTTTTTGGTGAAACCAAGACATCCGGAACAAACTGTACTCATGATCCCGAATTTTCCCGATTTCTGTTGATTCACCAATCCAGAAACATGAAAAAAAACATGGCAAAACCAATGTTAAGATTCCATTAGCATGGCAGACTTCCATAGATATTCCATCCAAAATCTATCTGAAAATTTCATACACGTCCATAAAACATGGTAGTGGACGATTGGTTGAAGAGGAAATCTATAAAGGACACCATGGTTTATCCCTGGAAGTATGGGTTTTCTGGCGAATTTTCCTTTAAACAAACCCATTGAATAAGTGAACCTTGATTATCTTTGATCCCTGTTGGTGCTTATAACTTATATCCCATTATATCTACAGCGTGTTTTGCAACTCGCTGTAGCTAGATCACGGTGACACGGACGCAGAAGTTACGAGCTTGCGGGGTCGGTCACGTTGGTGGAAGCCTTGAAACCTGCTGGAAATTTGCAGCGCCACTTACCCTACTGGGTGGTAACAGGTGCATTGGAACAGGTGCATCAAGGTTCCGTGGCGCTGCGGCTGCGTGCATAAAAGTTTCCATGAGAAACTCCGAGTTACAAATGAAGTGAAGTCAGCTCAACCTCATATTGAGTTAGTTGCGTTGAGAAGAGGTGAGACGAGGCGAGAAGAGGAGGGTTGAAGAGGTGAGACGAATTTTGAAGAGGCGAGAAGAGTTGATCAGGGGACAAGAAGTGAGCAGAGGTGAGAAGAGTAGAGAAGAGCGTTAAGAAGAGCATTGAGAAAAGTTCAGAAAGTTGTGACAGGGTGAGGTGTGTTGAGTGAGGTGACAAGTTGAGAGGCGCTGAGAAGAGGCACGAATATTTGAGAAACGGTGAGAAGAGGTGAGCTGAGAAGATGTGAGAAGTGTTTAGAATAGTGAGAAGAGGTGAGAAGGTTTAGAGAAGTTAGAGAGGTGAGAAGGGTGGAGAGGAGCTGAAAAAAAATGCTGAGAAGAGATCACAAAAAAATAAGAATATCTCACCAAAATTAGTATTTCAGAGTATTTCAGAGTTGAGAGTTGATATTTTCACATCACTGACATCACATCACAACTCCTTATTACCTATCATAGTCATTACCCATAATATATGATAACATATGGGATTATATTTATGTTTTTTTGTTTAAATCACGGCGATGAACAATTACTATAACATTATTATCCCATCACTAACATCACATCATTATATATTATCTATATATAGTATCTATTTCTATATATATATATCTATCTCTGTATATATATATATGTAGTATCTATTTCTATATATCTATCTCTCTCTCTATCTATATATATATATACATGCACATATGATCCTAAATATAGGATATAGGACCACATCTTCCATGTTTTGTCGTTTTTCCGCCGGATATAGGTCTCCTCCGCCGCGCCGAGCCGCTGGACGCGGACTTCCTGGCCGCCACGCAACGCTTCCCCGACGAGGCGATTGGGTCGCTGCTGCTCTGGCTGCAGGCGGCCACGAATCAGTCGCCTGGGGAGGCCCGGGGGGGGGGTTGGATGGGCGGCCCGTTAGGGGGTTGGATGGGCTTGGGGTCTTTTGGCTTGGGTTTGGGCTGGAAATGAGAGAAAATCCAGGAAAACTTGGGGCTGAAGATGATTTAGAATGAGATTTATTGATGGTTTAACCTGCTGCAACCGTGTAGTTCCCAGGTTTGATGATCCCGAATGACTTTAGCATAGACGAAACCACCAATCAGTTGAGGTTTCATGTACTTTAACCAGGTATAAATATCGCAATATCAAATAGAGATCTATATAGTTTTACCGTTTTACCCAAACCTTGGATTTGCCAGAAAACGTTGTTTTTTTCACCAACCCAGAAAAATAACAATGATTGATTTTACCCCTAGGTCAATTGTGGATTACCACTACTCTGGAAAACATTGAGAGCTCAACGGGGGTTGACACAACAGAATGAGAAGGTTATTGGATAAAACACGGTTGGATTTAAGTCTAATAAGTTTAAGTAATGTTTTTAAGTTTATGTTAAATTTATTAGACTTAAGGTTAACTTAGAATACTAATAATTATATATATACATATATTGCAAGGGATTCCAATAGCCATTAATTCTTGAGGTCAATGGACACATCTAAACATACACGGGACGTTTTATGGCGATGCGATGGGAAATCTGTAGTGCAGTAACTCAATGACTTTGATTGTTGGTTGATGTTGGTGAAGAGGTTTCGTTGTAAAGAAAAAACATCAACTGTTAAACAAACATCAACTGAAATTATAATATTCAAAATGACAAAAAATGTCAGAATCACCACACATTGATTTAACCACGATGCAATCAAACTACAAGGAAAATAAATGGGATCTGGGGTTAGTACTGTGATGGCATGCATGGCTATGACGAAGCATTTCGGGGGGTGATCTAATGGTCATCTAACAGATAGGAGATGGGTCTTTTTAGCCGAACCATTGGTCGAAATTCGGGCGGATGATTATCACTAGGACCAGGAGGGTAGTGGGCTTTTGAAGGGTTTGGATCCATAGCAACGATCTGACTGAACTTAGGACCTCACAATCAGACCCACCACAATTGTATGTAGTAACTACTGGGTCAACGACCATTTCGCGGCCGTGGGAAAAATGCTCATGATGTGAATAGAAAATCAGCACGCCGCTATAGCGAAACAATGATTTTGCACATCCGGCATGTGAAAATGCATCATCGTCGTTTC
>Ga0126342_10015812_pt1:0-7500 | contig 13194 bp, 11 predicted proteins | sample Cyp1metagenome_FD_92528 | JGI IMG/M metagenome (GOLD analysis project Ga0126342, IMG submission 92528) | Coral microbial communities from Lord Howe Island, Old Settlement Bay, Australia - Cyphastrea 1 metagenome | ecosystem: Host-associated > Invertebrates > Cnidaria > Coral ... | reverse complement strand
CGTTGAAGCAGCTAAAACACCTTTTGGATTGGCGTCCGCTTGTCAGACCGTAGCCTCCATCTACACATTGGAGAACCCCTGCCTAGCTTGTCAGATATCTCTGTTGATAGAATATGTCCCTACTGAAATCTCATTTTGCAAAGGGAAAGTCATGATTCAAGTGATTTTCCTAGTGAACACCGGAGTTCTCCATTTCCATGTTTGTAAACTGAACATCAGGCAGCTTGCTCGTCCCACTCCCTCATCTCGAAGTGACCTAAAGAGTATGTGCATATAACTTATTCAGCCGATTGAAATAACAACCAAACATTGCATTGGGATTGGACGTTTCAAGCTAAAAATGATTTGTCTTTACAGTGGAATATCTTCATAAATCCCAATTGGATATATCCCATGTTTACAACTGTTAAAAAATATGGATTATATATATATGATTATATATGGCTACAGTAACTACAGTAACATTCCACAAAAAATATTTGCGAATTGCAAATATCGAGCCATCCTGGAGCCCCGAAAGGCTGTGTTCAACTTCTAGTTCTCCCTGGAGGCCGTAAAATACGTGTGAACTCCAGCCACCTGGAATCAGTGTAAATGGTTGTTAATACATAATATATATATATATACATGTCAATATCATTCATATTCCAGAAATATCATTTGACATATCCCATAATGCCATGAATAATGATGATGAACCATTACTAGCCTAAATTAATATACGTGAAGGAATGTTCTTGTATGAACCTTTGGGGGGTTGCACTTCTATGACAAACCATGGGCTCCCCAGAGACAGCCCCAAAATGGTGAAGCCTTACCAAAGGCTACACCCATTGAACATGGAGCGCCAAAAATACATACAAATAACATAAAAGAACCATATATAGTATATATCCATATATCATCATATATCATGTTCATTCATATTCAATAAGACATCTTCCAAACAATTCAGGCTTCTGATTCCATTCAGATCGTACACCGCCACCTCCTCAGTGGCTCCTGCACAAAGGTCTTCCACCGTCATCAGAAACAGCGAAGACGGGCGGGTGTAGCCAAATACCGTAACCTCAGCGAGGCTTGGAAAAGGATGGACCCCTTCGTGGACCCCTGAGGCGATGGAATCAGGCGGAAGAATCTTGATATTTTTTTGCAGGAAAAATATGTATCATAAAGCTTCCACAATAATCAAACATGGCTGCGAAATTGCACATGCTGTGCGATGATGTCCCTATTTGAATGTTCATTTATAGTGGTTTTCCCATTTGCCAGGTTTAGTTACCGCAGGGAGCTCCAGGCCATCCCCAAATCCCATGGTTTATTACATGTTAAGCCCTGTCAATGAAAATCACGTGTTCAAAAAGATAAATCATCGAACTACCCATAGGCCATGGCTTCCATATATATTAAATTAGCAGAGGATTTTTCTACCCCCATCTACTGGAACAATCGCATGCCGCGCGACCCAGAGCTCATCGCTGTGATCCGCCTCCACTGCTGCGAGAGAACAGCTTTCCATGCCCAAGCCCTCCTCGCCCCGGTTGATCCAGGAGCCGTCCTCGGAGCTTTTTTCTTCCAGTCACATTCCCAAAAAAACAACAAATGATTCACCAACCATTCACCCAAATTTTGATATGGTATATCAATGTATATCACATGTCTTTCCAAAATATAGATAAATAGGAATCATAGGAATTATTCCATTATAATTTTCGTAGGCTTGATTCTTGAAAGTGGATAATTCGAATGTGATCATCCCATATCAAATCGGTGGTTCCATGATGATCTAATTTCTATAGGACAATCACCTAAAATGTACCTGAATCAAACACGTTTGAAACATGGTGCCGATTGAGCCAGAATTCTTGGTCAATGCACGTCACTTTTTTATTTGGGGGGAATTCATAATTTTGACCCAGACCGGCAACGGCCTGCGCAACCACTATTACTGGGTTTTTATAGTGGTGACTGTCCAGTGCTTGTTGGACAATCATTGACAATGATGATCGATGATGGATACTGGAAATCAATCTGGGCAAACGATTATGTTTTGAATATGTTCAAAACAAGACAAATGCATACAAATGCCAATTCTTGTGGTGTGTCCAAGAAGAACCATCATTTATGGTCAGGTCGTCTTGAGGTCGTTATCATAACTTATCTATAACTAAATTCACATGGCAGTTACAAGGATCATTACATTCATTAATCCTGGGCAATCAAGGAGTTTGGTTACACGATGCTATATGATCAAACCACATTTGTTTATAATTATACCCTTTCCGTGGCTGCCGACGTGCTTCCTGAAACAAATGACAAAACACACACACAAACTCTCAACGCAGCAAATGTTCCCGCGTGTGGGCCTAGAAGTGACGAGAAACACCTTATACTTTCACTATATTAACGGGTCCGTGTGCGCCTAGTGAGCCTTCCAAATGCGTTCAAATCAATAAACATTCCCAACAACTATGTTGCAAATCCAAACCCTCAAAACTACATCAAATCACCATGAGCCAAGCATCTTTGTACTCCCAAAACATCAACTTCGTCTTTACGTCTTCCTCTGTGCCAGTAGCTCCATCTTGGAGCAAGGGTCCATGTGTTAAGAAAACTGATTCTACGGCTACGGGGCAGCCTTTTAGGGCTTCCAAGAACTGCTGAAACCCAAAACACGGACTTTTTTCCATCACAATTGCCAATTGGGGTAGAGTGGGGTTCTACAGCATGGTGGCCAGAAATGATCAAAAACAGTGAACAACATCCAGCAAAACAACTCCACTATTCAACTGATGGAGATGTCATGTCAAGTCAAGGGGATGCCAAAGGAGCACCTTGAAGTTGAAACCTTTTTTCCACCATCAAAGCAACAAAAACCTCAACGAGTTCCTCTGAAACGCTAGGATTTGCTCAAGGCAAAACCATTCCCAGCAGGTTCCTTACATTCAACTCTGAGATCCTAATCCATGGTGAGATCTGGCCGGCGCATTCAGCACCAGGTCCAACATACGGTTTTTGCCAACATGAACCAACTGAGGCAAGCGTCCAAAATACTGAGCACCAAATAATTTCGCGTACCACAGCTATCTTCCAGTGACTCCGAAGCTGTGGGTGCAAACAGGACATCCATCTTCCCCAGGTCCCCGCTGAAGAAGCTGTCGATGGAGATGGACAACAGGGAGCCCTGGTTGAGCCATGAGCCATGTTGAGCCACTTTGGTTTTCGAAGCGGGGAAGTCAATGGGGATCATCATTCAAGATAAGGTGGAAAGTAACACGCCTGCAAGCTGGTATGATGCTGATGATGATGATGGTACTTGCTTTTTATAATTACTCATTGTTTTTTAAAAAAATAAAGTGCATAACAATAAATAAATATATAAATATAATTAAATGGTTGCAAGTCAAAAATCGGGTATGGATCGCTCCGCTGTGATCCGTACTCTGGATCGGGAGTGCTTACGTAAGGTGCCTGATCCGTACCCTTTTGTAAGGGCTCATCATAGCATACAAACTGTGCTGATGCTCCTACTTGCTATTACTTCTCCTCCTGCTACTGTTGCTGCTAAGAATGTTGTGCTTTTCTTGATGTTGTTTAAGGATGTTTGACGTACAGTTGCAAAGAGTGCTGGAAGTGTCCCGGCTTTGCGGTTGTAATAAACTCCCATCCAGAGTCACCAACCTCCCCAAGGGTGATCCCCAAACATACAGGTTCATAAGCCCTAGTGGTTGGTGGTTAATAAGTAATACATTTTACCAGTAGTACCGCACAAGGCGGTGGCGGAAGTTTCAAAAGATAGGAAACTATAGGAGAGATGAGTTGTGACGCATGGATGGCAGAGTGAACCCACTGATGGACCGAAAGGCGGTTGTGCTTTTGGAGTGGTTGCAGTGGTCACCTCACCCACGACTGCAGGATGTAGTGTGGTGTAGCGAAGTGCAATGTAATTGTAGTTGTATTTGTAGTTGTAGTGTAGTTGTAGGTTGTAGGTGCAGTTGTAGTTGTGGTTGCAGTTGTAGTTGTAGTGCAGTTGTAGTTGCAGTTGTAGGTGTAGTGGTAGTTGTTGTTGTAGTATAGTTGAACCTGGAGTTGTAGTTGTAGCTGCAGTGTAGTTTCCTGGTAGTGGTAGTGGTAGTTGTAGCTGCAGTTGTAGGTGTAGTGTAGCGTAGTTGTAGCTGTAGTTGCATCTATCGTTGTAGCTGTAGCCTAGTGTATTGGTAGTAGTTGTTGTAGATTGTAGTTGTAGCTGTTGTAGTTGAAGTATGTTGAAGTGAAGCTGAAGTTTTATTTGTGGTGTAGTTGTAGTTGCAGCTGCAGTTGTAGTGTAGTGTAGTTGTAGTAGTTGCAGTAGTTGTAGTAGTAGTAGTTGTAGTAGTTGTAGTAGTAGTAGTAGTAGTAGTAATAGTTGCAGTTGTAGTTGTAGTTGTAGTTGTAGTTGTAGTTCTAGTGTAGTGTCGTTGCAGTTGTCTATCTATCTGTCTATCTGTTTACCTATCTGTCTGTCTGTCTGTCTGTCTGTCTGTCTGTCTGTCTGTCTGTCTGGCCATCTTTCTGTCTATCTATCTTTATCTATATCTATAAATCTATCTATCTGTCTATCTGCAAGCTTGAAAACGAAGCTATTCTGCGTGACTTCCTCAATCTTTGAACTTGGCAACATCAAAAACGCGGCAACTCTGCCACACTTCCTCAATTTTGAACTTGACACCGTCAAAAACGAAGCAATGCTGCGAGACTTCCTTAGTTTTCCAAGTTGACAACATCAAAAACGCAGCAATTCTGCGACACGTCCTCAATTTTGAACTTGACACCGTCAAAAACGAAGCAATGCTGCGAGACTTCCTTAGTTTTCCAAGTTGACAACATCAAAAACAAAGCAATTCTGCGAGACGTCCTTCAAAAATGGAAAGTTGAGTGAGTGCAGAGCCGACGGCCTCGTACCAATGCGTTTTGCGATTTTTCAATTCCATCTGTTTAAAGTACTGCGCCTGCCACGAAAAAGTGAAGCCAGGTCATACGAAGTGCTGCACCTGTCACGCGAAAACATCTGACCAAAACTGAAGATCTGATGCTCCAAAATGCAACCCCTCTCAGGAAATCAGCCCGGACCTCCTAACATCTCTGATGAACATGTCTCTTGTACTGCGCCCGCCACGCAAAATGCATCTTTGCAGGTCCTCTTCAAATGTCCCACGCCTGCCAACGCTTTTGAAAGTGCTCCAAAACCATCACATTCTGCTGACTTTTGACAAGGTGCGCAATCCTTTTGCGCCTGCCGCCTGCCACGCAAAACGACAACTGAGCGTCCAAAAGTGCTCCGAACCCGTCAGCTTTTTACACTTTTGACTTTGAAATGTGTTTCGTGCCACAACGCCGTTCACTTTTCAACATATCACCTTCCAAAAGTGCTCCGAGAATGGTGTGTTTTGTACGTTTTTACTTCGAAAGGTGCTTCGCGCCAAAACGGCGTGCAATTTTTTCGACATCTCAACTTCCAAAAGTGCTCCGAGACCGCCAGTATCCGTCAGTTTTTAGCACTTTTGACTTCAAAATGTCCTTCGTGCCACAATGGCGTGCAATTTTTCATCTCTCATCTGGCCAGATGGCTCCGCACCCGCCGCTTTAGTGAGCCTACTATTCGACCCTCCAGAGCCAAAAACAGAGTGTTTCGTGACTTTTCTACCTTTTCACGCACCTGCATCTTCTTTCTTCTGACTCTTTCTCTTCTCTGATCTTCTTGCTTCTTCTCTTCTCTTCTCTAACTCTTCCCCCCTCTGCTTTTTCATGTGTCCACATTGTCGGAAGTTTGACTTCTAAACTTCCTTCGAATAGATGTTAATGAGAATAAAGTAATAAAATGAGTCCTTTATGACTTGATGAGCCCAATCTTATCATTCCATTAAGCTCCAGATCCCGTCCACTGAATCGCCTGTGCGAAGCTCCTGCCAGCCACCTCCCAAACGCTTCGGAGCTGAAATTGAAATCGATCGCCAAAAGTGGAGAGGTTCATATCCTTGCCGAGGATATATCATGGTGATATCATGGGCTAGACACCATGAGAAACACCACTAAAATGGGGATATTTTTTGGGGGATATAACGTCGGCTTTCTTGACTCAATATGAGTTTGGATATCATGAGATATTTGGAAATGATGGGCTTTACCATATGGGGATATCTATCGGGAAATGCGCTGGTACATTTTCTCGGATATCTTATTTCACCAAGAATATATATATATATATATTACATCTATATATATATAATTATATATATTTTTTCTTTGGGATGGCCCCAAATAGATCCACGCACGTTTAATGGGAAAACCTATGATTAACACGTGGAGGCTCCACCGTGGAGGGATGGTTGTTTCATGTTTTCCCTAATTTTTCAGAGCAACCCACATACTTGGTTGAGAATTTTGCCCCCATTGAGAAAACATGTAGACATATATAATGTAGACATGGGGAAATCAGTGCCGTAGGATGCCGTAGGATGCCGTAGGATGCCGTGTGATTCTTGGGTTCCAACATGTTCCAACCCACCCGTTGACGTGGAGGCATATCTGACAAACATATGCAACAGTCTCAATATTACTCAATATCATATAATGATATATAATGTAGGTAACACAATAATAAACCACCCATTTGGGAATGGTTTATACCACCTATTTATGATGATTTGAGGGCTGGTTAGTTTATTATTGTTTTACCATTAATATGTACAACGCTTTATGTTTATGATCTGTACAGTATATATCTTCATGCACCTGTTTCCAAGATGGGAAACCACGCATGGGGCCCGTGTCAGGCGTCTTCTGGAACATCCACTATCTTCCATTGCCCCTCATGAAGCCACCTATACCTGGACGAGTAGGCTACCACGCGTTGACATCCAAGAAGCTGGTGCTTACTGTAAATATGTTGGGCATTGCTTGGAATTAAGATCTATCAAACCAACTCAATCATTTCCAACTGGATGGCTTCCTCTGCATCTTGGGATAACGACCCACAAAAAAGAACCACACCTTCTCCTTGATTGCAAACACTCCCCAGAAACCCTGGTTTGGTCTGGTCACAGCGGAAGGAGCGGTATCAGTAAGCTTGTCACTATGTAGGGGGTCTGAGGCTCTCATGAACCTTGAACTAAAAACTGTGCAACACGCTCAGAAAGCCAAAGGTTGGTCCCACCAGTCTCCAGCATACGTTCAAATTGCCAAAACATCTCAAGATAGCAAGATAGATAGATAGATAGATATAGAGTGATATAGATAGATATAGATAGATATAGATAGATATAGATAGATATAGATAGATATAGATAGATATAGATAGATATAGATATAGATAGATATAGATATAGAGAGATATAGATAGATCTAGACATAGATATAGATAGATATAGATATAGATAGATATAGATAGATATAGACAGATAGATATAGATATAGATAGATATAGATAGATATAGATATAGATAGAAATAGATAGATATAGAT
>Ga0126342_10015811_pt1 | contig 13194 bp, 13 predicted proteins | sample Cyp1metagenome_FD_92528 | JGI IMG/M metagenome (GOLD analysis project Ga0126342, IMG submission 92528) | Coral microbial communities from Lord Howe Island, Old Settlement Bay, Australia - Cyphastrea 1 metagenome | ecosystem: Host-associated > Invertebrates > Cnidaria > Coral ... | reverse complement strand
GTAGATGTAGTTCTCCTGCTTCTTTGCTGGCTTGATGGGCAGCACGTAGAGGCCGCTGGGGTGGGACATGTCAGGGTCTTTCTCGTTCACCCACTTGGAAGCAGCCATCCTCACCACTGCGCTCTGCGGCCTCTTGGGTGCTGCTCCCGTGAAGCTGGGGCCCCAGAACAGGCATGCCAGGGCACCCAGCAGCAGCAAGCTCGAACCGGCCTGAGATCAATGGAAGGGACGCCTCCTCTCTTTTCTGAGTGCTGGAAATCCCTTTGATACGCTATATCAGACTTATCGCTCTGCACCAACAAACCCATGTTCAATAATTAGTTTGCCCACATGGGATCCCCTTATCGGCCAAGCAGCACGAGTCATGGCTAATCGGTGACCCCTGGGACCCCTGGAACTTCGGCAATCGGTGACCCACTGAGGCGCGTGGGTTGAACCGGAGATGCCAGCAACAATTCGATTCAATTGCCACAAGTGTGCCGCAAGGCCCTGGTGAAACTGATGTTTTTTTAGATGTGGATAATGGATGTTATTCAACCATCAACCAATCGATGGGGTCCCATCTCTGAATCGCTGGTCGGACCATGTCTGAATCTCCCAGTCCGGCTGGCCATGTTCCAACTGCAGAAGTTCAACCAGAGCTGATCCATATCTCAAATACAAACCAAACTCACCTGGAATTCATTGGAGAGAGAGAATCTGCAGGTAAACCATGTTTGGTCCAAAAAACACCTATGGTTTTCTCCCATGTTTCGCCAAAATCAACCGCTCTGAACCTCACAGATGTCCGATCTCTACGCATCTCACTCTTTTAAAGCGTTCCACCGTTTCAAGCATCGCAGGTTCGGTCTCAAGCCGCGCATCTCAGCAGATGGCTGGGGCCTCAAAGCGGATGTTGATCGTGTGTTTTACTCAAACAGGTAAGAATGTCCCGGTTATGAGGATTGGTAAAACGAATTATGAATATTCTCTTGGATTTTTCATTCTAATCGGAGTTATCAGGGTTATCAGGGTTATCAATCAAAAAGCGGAAGAAATATAATGAATTGAAATGATTTGGGAGTTTACATCCCACGAAATTGCAACCCTGGATCCAAAAACCCCTTGGTTTGTATAGATGTTCTGTCACTTTTCGGGGTTCCCATTAATAAATCAAGCAGGGTTCACAAATCACGGCTGGTCGCTAAGGTGAATCCCATCTACCAATCTACCTATCAGGCTGGTGGCTTTGAACCCTACCCCGAGAATCAGAAACCATCAAAAACACAGGGTGAAGGTAAGAAATGAACGATACCACCAGATCAAGGATTTTCGTCAGATTCCATCGTTATGAACTGATGATGTTGTCCAACTTCCTCTCGACTGACACCCAACTAAACTCCTATTGCCAAGACTTCCCATCCAAATGGATTTGAAATGAAACATGGACCATGAATCCAGTGATCTCCAAAAGAGACAGCAAAGTAAAATCAAAATCAAATTTGTAGCCAAGTATTATATATATACATATATACATATATACATATATACATATATACATATATACATATATATATATATACATGCATATGTATACATATATGTATGTATGTATGTATGTATCTATATCTATATCTATATATATATATATGTATGTATGTATGTATATATGTATATATGTATGTATGTATATATATGGTACCCCCCCAAGACCTACCTTTTTGTGGTTTTTGTGTATACACATATTAGGGTCATTCTTGGGCACTGCGTCGCAAATCTCACTGAAAACCCATGGGTGTCCTCACATTTTTCCCTGAGCTCCCCACGCAGCTGGCGATCTTCGGCCAAAGCTCTGCGCACTCTTTCGCCACGGGACCCTGCGTGGCATGGGTCCCCTAGGGCAGCCGGGACCGGGTTGTGGTTCTCACCGTAGGAAGAAAAGGCTATGAGAGCGGAGAATTTGAAAGTCAATTGGGATCGTCCCAATGATGGAAAAGAATGCATCGAAAACACCAGATAGAAGCACGGTTTATTGGTGCTGTTCCCAGTGTTGCTACTTCCCCCCTTGATTCCTCAAAAACCAGCAACTTCTTCACCTCGGAAAACTTGCCTGAATGGCTGAACCCTTCATCTCGCCCTTGTCGTTGACGATGACTCCGGCATTGTCCTGGAGCCAAACCACAAATGGATCAGTGTCCCCCTGGATGTTTCTTCCCATCGCACATCGGTTCTAAACCCGTCCTCTGTGGAAATCCATGATGAAATTTTGTTTTTTTGGATGAATGTCCAAACAGCTCTGAAGCCCATTGTTGCTGGTGATATTCCCGTAAATATGTCTTAAAAGTTTTTTCTATTATACGTATATATATATATATTATGTAGAAACGAGGTATCAGCCGGGATAAACCACTAAATACATCCTGCACTCAGAGCATGTTTCTTGAGCCATTGCCACACGGTAGTATAGGTGAGAAGTGTGATACGTAGATATATACTGTGCATCAACACCCCCCGTGCAGTGAAACTACTATACAAGAGGGTGAAGCATCATCATCGGGAGGTCCGCCTCCAGGAAGACCTGGGGGCTTGGAAGGTCCTGCCGCACTATTGTCATCATCCGCATCGGATGAAGGAGCAGGCTTCTTGCCGCTTGAATCAAGCTCTACAATGATTGGCCTTGATGGTTGAGACGTTGATTGCTGAGGTTGACCTGGCCCATAGTGAATTTCAAGTCCAGGAGTTCCCTCCAGAGGTTGAGACTTCAGACTTCGAATCACTTCTTTCTGTTCTTTCCGAAGCTTTTCAATCTCTACCTCAAAATTCTGTTTCTGAGAATCGGCCGCTCTTTTCATGTCCATTGCATGTTGGTTCATGGCATCGAGCTGAGTGCGATACTCTGCAAGTTCAGAACGAGCTGTACGCAAATCGGCATTGGACTTGTCTACAGACGCTGACATAAGACCTGCAGTGTTAACAATTTGGCTAAGTTCGGCACTCAATTCCTTGATGCGATGATCTTGCGCTTGGACATGCAAGTGAGCAGATTTCTGCTCGCTCATCGCGTGGGCAGCTTGTTCGTTCAACAAAAGGTTCTTCTTAGAAATCTCATCGGCTGCTCTTTGTTCAATGCTTGCAAGACGATCCCGAGCTTCGCTCACAAGCGTTTCCCTTTGACGTTCCATGACCTCAGAGTGAAGCGCATTGGCCTCAGTCAGTCTGCAAAGCTTGCTGCTGCGCAGCCATCAGTTGACCTGCCAGGGTTGGATCGACGCCTTGGTGTACCACTGCCACGTGGGCGGTACGCTGATCAACGTTGTTGAAGTTGATGGTGTTCAACTGGCTGATTTCGATGTTGGCGTCCAAGACACCTGGCATGTTTCGGCGTGGGTCAGTTCGGCATGGGTCAAAGTCCTCTTCCAAGTAGCTCATGTCACCTTCTGTCGTAGCTGCACCTGAGTGGATTGCCATCTCCTCCGGTAGCGTTGTACCTGCAATAGCAAGGGCAGCCGTGGCGTTCCCGCCCGGGGCAAGTAACGCTGGGGGAGTTGCCATTGCGGGTAAAGGAGGCGAAAAGTGAGACGAAGGAAACCAGCGATCGCTTGGCGATACGGCTGATAACCTGTAGAAACGAGGTATAAGTATAAGCCGGGATAAACCACTAAATACACCCTGCACTCAGAGCATGCTTCTTGAGCCATTGCCACACGGTAGTATAGGTGAGAAGTGTGATGCGTAGATATATACTGTGCATCAACATATAATATATACGCACTACACGCAGAATGGGCTCAGGCTCAGGGCAACACCCATTCACCGGAAAGTTTCCACCGCAATGTGTTTGACGCTTTCACCAAATATGGCAGTGTGCAGCAGTATGCGAAATCGAATCCATTCGGCACTCATCCAATATTCCCCATGAAGTGGCCATAAAATGATGATATGAGATATTTTTTCGAAAAAGTATGAGCAATATTATGACTCTATCTTTTCGAGCCCAATATGTTTGGTGTGTCCTCGAAGTAAACGAAGACGCCCTCACGTCGTCTCCATGCCTTCTTCTGGCGAATCACCACCTCATCGGACAACCAAAATGGATGGATTTCAGCAAGATTCGTGAGCCAAGGTAGTGATACATTCACAACTTGAGGCACCTGGCTCCACAATTCAAACCCCGATCTGAAGCTTCAGAAGCTTCAGAAATCTCATTTTAAGCAGGTTTGTCTCGTTGGCCAGCGCTCTGAAAGCTCTGAAGCGAAACAAAGTGACCCAGACATGTCCTCCTTCAAACAGAAATCCTCAGAAACTTCAAACATCATTTCGAATCGGAAAAAACTTTAAAAATTCAACAACTTCACCACCCCAGTATCCACCAGATGTTTCCCTGCCAAGTGTAGCTTGGGGCCCCAAACACCTTTCAGCACCTTCTTGCGGAGCTCGGGCTTTCCTTTCTTCACGCTGCACAGCACCTCCAAGCCGTATCTGCAATTGTAATCTACAGCCATCAAGAAAAAAACATGGAAATCATGATGGAAATGTTGAAAAATGAAATCCATAGGCCAATCGCAAACTTCTTGCGGAAACCCCATCGTCAAATCAGAAAAACCATCCCCGGACTGGGCGGCCAGGCCAAATCGCCCGGGGAGCAATTGGGCAGCTTATTCAAGCGGCCTCCAATGCCAATAACCTTGGCGCAGAGTCGTTTTCCATATGGCAGATATGGCAGATATGGCAGATATGGCAGATATGGCAGATATGGCAGATATGGCAGATATGGCAGTTGCAGTTCAATTTGTCAATCATTTCTTCAGTACTAATGGGGTCAATAGGTTGATGCATACCGCTATTGATGGCTTTTTCATGGCGAGTTTCATAGTACCAATGGATCCGTAGCAGTGGATCAAGTCCATTAGGTTGATCGATGGGTTGGTGGGTGATGGGTGCAACTTCACCCTTCATGCTCCCTTTCCGTGGACCGACAAGTTCGATTTTAGGAAAAAAACAGTTGAGACGTCATATTTCTAAGACATGAAGGAAACATGATGTTTTAGAAATATGAAACATCACAATCACAGTTCCTGTTGTTTCATCATATTTCTAAGACATGAAGGAAACATGCTTTGGAAAGGAAAGAAATATGGATTGTAAAACTTCTGGATTTCCCAACATCAATCCCAGTGAAGACTGGCACCATTTCCCCCATCATTGGCAACTCGACAACCAAGGCAGCCACCATTGGCCCATATTGGTTAGGTGGCCGGGACCGATATGCTTGTTGACTAGATCCCCTTGTGTTGACTCCAAAATGTTAATCAACATCCCAAGATCTGTGCCCGGTCTGGCGCTATGATTTCCTGGTTGTTTTTGGCTTGGGCCACCCAACGGCAAAAATGTAGAGATTCTTGGCTCCGCTGTTGTCGGCGCAGTTCAACAAGGATGCCACGCTGCAACCCTGAGCCATCCTGCAAGAAATGGCCGGAAGCAGTTGGATTCTATCATTTGACCAAGCTTTAATTATCAACAAGTATACTGAGTATAAGTATACCAGCCAAAAATGGGGCTTGATCCAACAAATAATGGGGCGACTAACATGATCAACTTGACCATCAAGCATTGGGATTTAACCAACAAACTTCTTGGAATTTGAGCCAGAAAAAAATGAATGGTGTATAGCTACTGAATCTGGCTCCACTTTATCCTGAAAGTGGTGGTACGTGGTTGGCAAGTGGCTGAAACCCCACCTTCGAAATCCCAGTAAAAATTGGCTGGAAACAACTTAGGTGAGTAGATGGCAAATCAGCGAGCGTGGCTGAATGAGAAATTCAAACACCACTAGTGGATTTTTACAGCTACTCTGGGATACGCAAAATCTCAATTTCTGGCTGTTTTTTTCTAGTCTCCCGCGGCCAAAAAAAATCGGACCATGTGGCCAAGGGCGGATGGGTCGAAATTCAAGACCCTGAGATCCACAGTTTTGCCACAGTAGTAAACCATAGTAAACCCATCCACTTTGGGGGGGCTGTGGTCAAATTTTGCCCCTTCCATGTAAAACCCAGCTCGTAAGCAGATCTGGCTTGGTGGTGCATCAAGTTCAAACATTCTCAATTTGACTTCTCTTTGTAGTTCATGTCAGAAAACTGTAAAAAAACTGGTGCTGACCTCCGTAAAACAGAGCCGGTTTGGGCGCCTCATGTTTTGGGGCTCCTGACCTAAACCTGGACCCGACCTCGTGGCCGGGACCCGTGCGCCTCATCTTGCATTGCTTTGCTGCACGTCCCTTCTTCATGCCTGGAATCCAATGAATCCGGCAGGAGCACCTGAGAATTGTGTGGAAAAAATATGAAAAAATCAACACGTCAACACGGAGTCAACACGTGTACAAAATTTGGAGAGATGCCAGATGACTTGGGCCCAGGAAGCTTACAGAAGATCCCAGATTGAGTTTGCATCTCGATGTTTGTTGGCCAAATCCTTTTTTTCCCATGCTTACTGGTTATGTCGGTTGCACACACACACACCATATTCCCTGAAATCAAATCCCTGAACTACTTTTCCATGCTTACGTGGGTTGTGCCCCAGTTATTCATACTTGTGAAGTTACGAAGCATGTCCCAGCTATTCTTGGTGATCCCCCAAAAGTCCCCAAGATACCCATGAATTTGGACTTCACCATCTCAGTGTTTCATCACTCTCCAAAGATATGACAAATGCAGGTACCACGTCTTTGTTCAACCGCAAACCACTGGTAAAAGGCCATCCATCTATGATTGATCATCAGTTTCTCAGTGGGTTTATACTCCCACCTACGTCTAAATTCCGTTCAGAAATCATTCGGAGAGCAACATACTATTCCTACAGTACATGATCAGAAGCCAAACCATATCTTCAAACAGATCTGGGATATTCTCCGGAAACATCCCCACTTGTGAACAATTTTCTAAGATCGGTGAGTTTGCTGGAGAGGTTGTACCTCGTGACTGAAATCCATTCTCGATCAAGTTCTTAAATGATGATTCCAGTCTTGTTAGTGCATTGGTGGGATAAGTGTAAGGGTTATCTCATTGCGTTTCCTTCATCACTCTCCGGAGTTTTCTCAACATGTGGGATACTCATGGATACTCCGGATACCCCATGTTTGATCACGCTTTTCACAAGGTAATGGAAAACGATGATGAGCATTGATGAACCATGGGAATCCGGACTGGAGTGGATGGAGTGGATGGATAACTTATCCAAATTTGGGAACCCCATGGCCCCATGGCTTTCCTCATGACCCCACCTGTTGACTCCGGAGCTTCAGAGCTTCCGTGCTGAAAACGTCTCGCTGCGAGCTGAGCCAAAGGTCCCGTGGTCGCTCAGTAGAAAAGCAGTATCAAACTTAGATCAAAGTTATCAAAGTCATTTGCAGAACCAAGGTGATCAAACTTCAAATTGATCAAAGCATCCATTTTTGGGCATCCACGTTTTGGAGGTTGACAATTTGTCCATGAATGAGGAATGAACATCTAGCTATGGTATTTTGCTGATGTAAAAAAACGATGGACAGGAGTCAGGAAGCTTGATCCTGGCCTTTGGGGAACCAAAAAACAACCACAAACCGGAGATTCCACCAATTGCAGATGGAACACCACCAGTGGTAGAAGGTCATCAGGTTCCAATGGCAAGTGTTTAGACTATCCTGGAAATTTGGATCCACAGTCACTGGGTTGTACCATGTTTTACCCCATGAGATACATTTGTTACAAAGGGTGAACTTACCCATTAAGTCACCAGTGGTTTATATCCATCCATTTCCAGCATCATAAAGTATTCCTGGAGTGACCTGGAGTTTTGGTGTACTATGTACCCGACTTACCAATCGCATAGAATACTATATAGATCGTCCGCAAATCAACTAGGTGAATCTCGAAGTGATCATCATCATCATCATCATCATCATCATAAGATTCATATTCCTTGGGATCGTGGTTTTTTGCTGATAAAAAAAATGCGAATCTTTCTGATTTTAAAGAGGCGGAGTGCCCCAGCTATGGATGTTCACCTCCATATCCTCCATGATCATCACGTCGCTCTGACGTCGCTCTGCACCTTTGTTACTCTGAATTCCTTTTGTTACCACCTGTCAGCGCTGTGAGAGCAACTCTAAGCCTACGATGGTGGCCAGACTTACCCACTCAGGGGTTGCTGGACTTGCGTCCAAATTTTGGAGGTTTAACATGGTTGGAACCTGTTCACTGACAGATGTAAGTGGTTGAGAACTGGCTGAGTGCACCCTGCGTAACTGCCATAGATTTCATGGTTCATAGGCCAGCTACTAGTTCGAGTGATTTCATGGCCTCAAAACCCGAATTCGAGAAGGAAAACTTCAACGACGCAAACTGCAAACCAATAGGTAAACAATAGTTTTCTTGTTGGAGGTACCTACAAACAAATGGATATGTCATGACATGGGGCGAGCTACCAACACCTGTTTTTGGCCTACGAGTCAAATCTGTAACTTATAAGCAATACTGGGAAAGTGTTCATAAAACCATTGTCAGCCCAAGCTGTATACATCTAAATTGAATGTCAAAATCATTTTTTTGTGGATGAACAAACATCCCCTTTTCCCGCTGACCCCAGCAATCTTTTGAACACCGTTCTGAAATTATCTTTCAACCGCAAAAACGGGAACATCTAGAGATTGCTGCGAATCCCTTCCTCCTATTTGGATCTCATCTTGGAGTCCCACAAAGCGTTCAATATATATACATTTATAGACACATGTATATGTTAAATAAGTCCAAAAGCTATACACTGTGGGAGGCCCCAAGGGACCGTGCCGTATATACATATATTTTTTGCATAAAAAACACATATCAAAACATATACAAAACACGTATAAAACACATATAAAACATATGTAAAACATATGCAAAACATATGTAAACATATGTTAAAACACATAAATATACAATAAACATATGTAAAAACATATATGTAAAACATATGTTGTGTTTTGAGCTTCATATATGTCATAAGAGCTTATATTGAAAATAAGATCTTATTACATATGTGATTCACATGTTGCGTTTATGTTCAACATATGTAGTGAGATATTACTCAACAAAAAGTAAGATCTTATTACATTTGTGAAACATGTATGAAACATATCTTAACAAATAGTATGCATATACACTTACATATGTTTAACAAATCTTTGCATATGTAAAACACAAATGTAAACATATGCAAAACATAAATGTAGCATATGTACCATATATGTAAAATATATGATATGGTATATGTAATATATATGCAAATACATGTAAATTATGTGCAAATATATGCGCAAATATATGAAATATATATGTGAATTATGTGTTTTTTGGTGCAATAAGATCTTATTTGCTTAAAATAAGATCTTATTACATGAAACAAATGCAAAATTACATGTAAAATCACATACCTTAAGATATAATATACATAAAAAAAACACATATCCATTCTCATATGTTGCACACAAGTTTTCATTTACCCAACATATATCTTTACATTTGTATAACATATCGTTTTGTGTATTGGATGTGGTTATACATATGTTTATTATATGTAATTCATTGCGCATTCATGTGAATATTATCTGCAACATATATGTTTTCAATTATGTAACCAATTATGTTTATTTGTGGTTTCTAAATGTTTCAATATGTGTGACCTATTTAATGATATCATGACTGTCGCACATGGGTTTAATGATGTTTAAATAAGGTTGTTCATGATCATTTGCCCAAAATGACCATCGCAAACATACATATGCAAACATATGTGCAAATATATGTGCATAACATATGTCTTTATATGTGCATAACATATGTTTTTATATGTATTGCTTTATGTTTCATATATGTTTTTATTTGATTTGTATATGAAACACATATGTATCAACATATGTTTCATATATGTTTATATATATATGTTATCTAAATGTATATGTATGTGATATGTATGCGTCTGCTCCGTGGCAGCTCTCCAGAAACAAACTTTACATAGCTTTTGAATTTAGTTAATGTATATGTCTATATATGTATATGTCTAAATATGTAAATATGTATATATGTATATACATATATATATATATATGAATGAAAAGGTGTATATGTGTATTTATGTATATATGCATGCCTTTATATATGTATATGTGCAAATGTGTATACATGTATTTTTGTATATGTGTATATATGTATATTTCTATATATCTACATATCTATATGTATATTTGTATTTATTTACATATGCATATGTGTATATATGTAAATATGCATATATGCATATATGGATATATGTATATGTATAAATGTATATATGTAAAGATGTATATATGTATATATGTACATATCTATATATCTACATATCTACATATCTGTATGTATATTTGTATATATTTACAAATGTATATATGTATATGTGTATATACGTATATATATAGATATATGCAGATTTGCAAATATGCATATATGTATATGCATATATGTAAATATCTATATATCTATATATATATATGTATATTTGTATATTTTTACATATGTATATATGTATATATCTATATATCTATATATGTATATTTCTACATATCTATATTTCTATATATCTATATATCTATATTTCTATATTTGCAATTATTTACATATGCATATATGTTTTTATGTATATATGTATACGTGCATATATGTATATATGTATACGTGCATATATGTATATATGTATATTTGTATATATGCATACATGTACATATGTATATGTGTGCATATCTATATTTCTGTATTTCTATATATCTATATATGTATATTTGTTTATCTTGACATATGTACATTTACATATATGTATATTTGTATATTTGTATATATGTATATATGTATACAAGTACATATGTATATATGTGTATATATGTATATATGTGTATATATGTATATATGTGTATCTATGTATATATGTCTATATGCATATATGCACAAATGTATTTATGTATATATGTATATTTGCATAAATGGATATTTGTATATATGCATATATGTATACATGTATATTTGTATATATGTATATATGTATTTATGTATAGATGTATATATTATATATGTATATATGTATACATGTATTTTTGTATATATGTATTTTTGTATATTTATATATATATGTGTATGTATTTTTGTATATATGTATATTTATATATATGTATTTTTGCATATTTGAATATTTGTGTTTTTGTATATATGTATATTTGTATATATGTATATGTGTATATATGTTTACTTGTATATATGTATATTCGTATATATGTATATATGTATTTTAAAAAAAATGTGTAGATGTATATGCATTATATATTGCAGATTTTACTGCTACAGTACATATTACGTTGGGAAACTTGGTTACATTGGGGCTACATCTCCTGAACTTCTGCTTGCTCCATCCATCTTATCCCTCCGTGGCCACCCTCTTGCGGGGCAATTCGTCGAAAGCTCACAGAGCTGCGCAAATCCGATGCCGGTGGATGTGACAGATGTGACCAGTGATCAGATCTTGGGATGAGTCAAAAATTTCGGACCCCAAAATATTGTTTTTTTTCAGCCAGGTATACCAAGTTTGGCATTCATAGAACTGATCGCAATTGATGATCCAAAGAATGTGCCATCTGTGGGTCCATTTCCATTCTTGGCCCATCCCCTATGAAAGAAGTAACAGGCAAGTATACATTTGGCAAAATGGTTTGGGATACTGGGAAGAGTATTTCGAAATATTTCGCACATTGAGAATGGGGTGTGATCATCTGGTGATGATTTATCATTGGAGTCTGTGGGAATTAAATGAAAGTGATGGTGGCAACTTGGTGATTGCAACGCTTCATTTGTTTAATGCTTTGGTCATGATTTCCCATTTGGGGATGCCACAGACCAAAGGTGACGATTTGGGTATTCATTCTCAGGCCACTATCAGGATGATGTCCTTGGTCCCCAAACTGCTTCAAACATGGCCTAACATGGCACAGTACATCAGCTGTTCGGTCCCTGAGCGGACCAATGGATCTTTGAATTGATGAATTTGGAAAGGTAAATGTCGGGAAAAACGGAAGGAATCAAGCAACAAAAATGACCATTGAGCCAATCAAAATGAGGATTTGACCAAAAAGGAAAAAAAATGACATAGATTAACCAACAACAAATCAGAAATTCACCCTCTACAAAGGCAAGGGCCGAAAGGGATTGTGCGACTGCGTCTCATCCTACGTTGAGAGTCGGGTTCCCTGGCCCGGTAAGGCGCCCTTATTGGCGCCTGTGACTTGGACGCCGATGAATTTGACATGGGGAAAATACGGGAATATGATCAGCTGATAATTCGAAGTCGAGGGAAACCTTACGAAACCATCTGAGTCTGGAACTTGGGCCCCTGGTCAACCTTTATTTAAATTGGTGCTTTGCCCAATGCGGCTGTAGCCCAATTGTTTGCAGGCTCCGCAACCCATCACTAAACATGCGTTTTTTGTTGCGGCAGAAACAACCTCCTGACCGTTCCAGCTATCTTTGTGCATACGCCACCGACCCCTGAACAATCCAACGGTGAAACGACCCTGACTACCCACCAAAAATGTAATGGTAGGCGAGTGGCAGCGCCCCTGAAAGCCTACATGGAGCCCTTAACTTGCTCAAATGGCCCTTTGTTTCCATATTCGGGCATATTCCTAATTTACAATTATGGGGGGCCACTTGATCCATCCAAACATCCAACCTGGTGGCATTGCAAGTTCCACCGAAGTCGGTGGCTGTCGATGACAGGTGGTTACAGCTTCCATATTCCTGAAAGCCGTGCTGTCTCGATACAACTTGAGAGGCTGGCCCAAAAGCAACTGCGATCAGCCCAAGCTCTGCATGTCTATCCCATCCACTCAAGCATTACCCGAGTCCCAAACAAATTGGCTGCAACAAATTGGGTCCTAAATTCTCATTCGTCAACCTTCGCGGTGTACTCCAAACACCCAGTTCAGCGCTGATCGCAGGCCCTGCTACCAATCTGTACACCGGCCGCATATGGTAAGTTTCCCCGAAGCTGAAAGACGTTCGCACCCGATCAGCTGCCAAGCCGGCTTCACATCTCTTTTGACAGATTTTGAAAAACTATTTTGAATGGGCATCTTTTCTCAAGAATCTTACCTGGATGTGCTTCCAAGTTGCTGTTCCAACCTGG
>Ga0126342_10015810_pt1 | contig 13194 bp, 19 predicted proteins | sample Cyp1metagenome_FD_92528 | JGI IMG/M metagenome (GOLD analysis project Ga0126342, IMG submission 92528) | Coral microbial communities from Lord Howe Island, Old Settlement Bay, Australia - Cyphastrea 1 metagenome | ecosystem: Host-associated > Invertebrates > Cnidaria > Coral ... | reverse complement strand
GACGGGCACAACTTCAACGCAGCACCACGAAACACTGCCCACAGTGAGCGAAATGAAGATAAACGCGCCCTGACAGGCAGTTTTACGCTCTCCCCCGTGCGCGCCGACAGGGTTCCGGAAGGAACCAACAACAACACTAACAATAAGAAACCCGACCACAAGAACAACAACAAGAAAAACAGTAAACAAAAACAAGAGAAGCAACAAAACAACTTAAAAACCAACAACGACGACGGCGACAGCAACAGCAACAGCAACATCAACAACAACAACAGCAACAACAACAACAACAGCAACAACAACAGCAACAACAGCAACCACAATAGCGGCTCGTAGAATTTCCTTTCAGGTTGGTAGCCTCTATCCCCTAAGTGCTGTAAATACCATGCAGTATGAAGTATTATGTGCTCTAGCTTGCAAATGTTGCAAATACCAAACAAAATGAGAAGAACACAGTAGGTGCCTTATGTACTTTGGCAAGTTTTAGCTGCAAAATCGCGCAAATACCATGTGAAAAGCAAGGTTATAGCTTCCAAATGCTGCAAATACACAGGAAACAGGAACCCGAAAAAACATCTCCAAACTGACCCGAAAGAAAGAAACAAACTGACCCGCTGATTTTTTTTTACCCCCACCACAAAACCTTTATTTACCTCCACAAAAACACCATCAAAACAAGTTTCGATTATTATCGCATTACCATCCCATAGAAACATGAAAAAACAACCGCAGACACATCAACAAACCACCATTAACTTTTCCAATATTTTATTCCAATATTATTTCATTATTCTTTCATTGCTTCCCAATGATCCAATGACAACAAAATCAAACATCGAAATTCGGATACTGATGGATAACAATGGATAACCCATCGCTATTATTACCGCAGTCTTTTTATTACCCACCCTGTATTTTCCGCCAACATCTTGTTATTGCCCATCAATGATAAGTATCGAAGTATCCCAGGATTATTTTTTTACCATCCCAATTATCCATCACTATTTTTGATAGTAATGGAAAATGTTGGGCAATAGGATTTTGAATACAAATGGCTATCTTACGTCCGTTGTTGTTTCCATGACCATGGTCCAATAAAAACATTATCAATAGACATATGTACTATATGTATCGCATATGACTCACAATCATTACTATTTGTGATTAACCTAAATTGGATACTCCTTGGTTGGATAACAACAGTATGTTTACAATGAAATAACAATCGTTCTTACGTGTGTGACGAATAATCAAAATTTTTATTTTGTGATCGCTTTTATATTCAATCATGTGTTGGTGATGGCTGAATCGATATTGCCAATGGGGTAGTAATACTGATTATATAATATGAGACACATGATAGGGATAGTACTGTCTTTCCGATGATATTGCAATCATTGTTGTACCCTATAATAATAATGTTGTCATTAGTGTAGCATTCTGAATGGGATATGATAATTTACCAATGTCCTATTCGTATAGTTTACCATATATAATGGGATACTAGTCACCAGTATCATTATTTCTGGGATAACCATGTATTAGCATTATATTTTATAGCTCGCTAATCCTATGATTACCAATTTTCATATATTTTCATATTCCATTTTGCAGCCATTCTGCGATCTTACTATTATTTGTGGTATTTTTTCAAAGCCGCGCCGATGGCATACCCCACAAACTGATATCATTAACATCCTATTATTGATATCATGAATATTCCATTGATAAATTCTAATTTATACCCATTACACTATGCGCTATATACTTTTGAACTTTTGATTTCATCCTATTAATTTTGATGGCGCCCCACAAGAATAAACATCATCGTCCAATTTTACACATGATTCAATGAGTTTGTTCATATCTCATTGATATCCCATCATTCATATCTACCATTGGCAATCACCAACATAATAGGAACTAGTCATTATTGTATCTAACCGCCTAAATGATGATATCTAACACGATCATCGGTAACATCCGGATTGATGACCACTAATCATATTTAAACATTAGCAAAACATATCAGTATCTCGAATATTTCACATTATTTGTGATTATCTGTGATTATTTGTTGTTTTTTCTCTTCATGTTTATTTCTTTGTTTTTTTTGGTGTCTTTTGACCAAACAGATGGTGTTCCCAGCTGAAAAAATCCGAGGCCATCGATGACTTCGAGTCACACCTTGGCGAGGCCACAGAGAAGTTCGAGCGCAACCGCGGCAAGTTCGAACGCGTGGCCAGGCCAGACGGGCCACCGGCGGGCCACCGAAAGGGACGATGGCAATGGGATGGCAATGTGGGATTTCGCGGATCGAAAGATTTGCAGAAAATTTTTGGCGATATGATGAAATGCCAATGACATATATATGAAATATATAGAAATATTTTTCCCACTTCCAGGCATCAAAGGTTCATACCATGCCGCCTATGTGCATGATTCTCGAAAAAATACTGCCAATTATGTGCCTTGGTAATCGGGGAGCCAGCTCGTACCATGATGGATGATGGACGAGGCCTGTGCCATATGCTGAACCCATTCAAGGTAACAATCATTCTGCGCAGGGCAGTTGATTGAATAGCGTCCACTACGTACATCCTGATCCAATTGATCAGTAATGGCTTTTGGCAATACCACGGCAGAATTGCTCAGGATATTCCTTGTGGGCACTTGTCTTGAAAGAGCCATCTGCGTGATGCCCAATTGCCACTGAAGTTGGTCGAGACAATGCCGGATCTGAAGCTGCATACAGTGATCTCATGCACGAGGGTAGCTTTAGCGTCATGAGTCCTGTTGGCCTGGGAACGGTTGCGCCCCATCGCCATTGCTAAAATGGCGGAAGTCCAAACTGATGGCCAAGATGAATCTCTCGGTGGTGCGGGGTGCTCTGAAATGAAGTACATGCCATGGATCAGTTGGAAACAAGCCACTAGAGCTCCTTGAAGGAAAAAATTGAGCCCATTCGCAGTTGGTTGAGTTCTCTGTTTGAAAGGCTAGGCAACCCAAACAAGCGGGCCGCTGAACGGAGCAGGCGCGGCCAACGCTTTTCCGAATCGGGCTCTTGTTGGTATTGGGCTTCGCTAAAGGTTTCGCAGGGCGAGCCGATAATGGTTGCACCTTTGCCATGCTTCAATCATGGATGTGAGATCCTCTTTCTGAAGCTCCTTAATATTCGGGATTGCATTTGGAAGCACTTGGCCTAGCCGCACAAGATCCGCAAATAAACCATGAAGCCAAGAGTCTTGGCACTTTGCAAATTCAAGGTGAACACGGTTCTGTGTAATTTCTGGGCTGATCTGAAAGACTTTGCGCGCATATCGGAGACGGCCCAAAGCAAGAAAAATGCGGACATCAGCTGTGTTGGTTTTGACAAGTGCCGTCTGATTACTTACATGAGCTTCCGGGCCTAAACGCAAAAGCTTCCTGAGAAATGCAAAATACGTTTGGCGTAGCAATCGCATCTGTCGCAGTGATGGGGCCCGCCAAGATCCTATAGGCCGAAATATAGACGGGTGCCTACCAGGGCCTGGAAAGGCGGACACGAGTTGACAAAGGAAGATGCCGATTGCAGAGTTCTGGTTTCGACAGCTGGGTGAATGCATGTTTAGCCTGTCCTTTACGATGCCTCAGTTCAACTGTCAAGTCATGTTCGGATGAAAACATCACACCTAGGTGCTTGTAGGTTGGTGTAATGGGCACCCATTGATCTCTGGCATCTGTCATTGTGCAATGCAAGCCAGGTGAATCACAGAGCAAAAACTGCCGACAAAAATCGGATGCCCCTGGCCCTGTAAACGTCAAAACAACATTCGTTTTGCCCTGTCCGAAATGGAGTTCAAATCCACGTCTAGTGAACTGGTGGTCCACTTGGGCAATCAAAAGTTGGAGTTCATCAATGAGTTGTTGTGGATGATGGGCTGCCCATGGTATGGCAACATCATCTGACCAAATGATGGTCACTGGGCTGATTCCGGCCTCCTGCATAATGCTTCGCAAAGAAGTTTGCTGGCCAATCCATTCCTCAATATCTGTCCTTACACTAGTCATGAGAACATGGAAGATGATATCAGCCAGCGGACTGCCAGGCCTGGTGCCACATCTAGTTCGAATGATCTCGCTGCCTGACAATGTAAACCATGTGTTAATGTGTACCTCTAAGGAGACTCTTGAGGTGTTCAGAGCATCCAATGTCATCGAGCAAGCACGTCACACGATCACGAACACATGTGGCATCAAACGCCTGGCCAGAGGCTTGGAATGTTCAAGATCTTGGAATGCTCATGTCAGAACTTCTCGGATGAGCCTATGGAAAGCGTTTGCGAGGTCAATGAAAAGGACTGCTGAGCAAAGCTTGGCATTGTCAAATAGCTGCATCAGCTGAGAACGGAGAAGTCCATGCATGCGCTTGGCAATGGAAGCTACAAGCAGAATTCCGCGGTGGTTTTTGGCAAGGTTCAAGCCCCCTTTTTTGGGAATTAGGCACATGACACCCCCTTTGAACTGCAGGGGCTCCATAGCCCAAACATGAATCTTAAGCAAAAGTCATAGAAGAATTTTGCAAGTCGCGGTGCGCACTGATGGAACAAGCCAGATGGAATAGGGTCTAGTCCAGTGGCTTTTTTTGGTTGTGTGGCACGCAAGGATGTCTCAAATTCGGTCAATGTTGGAACATCTCGAAGTCTGCGTGTCTTCGAAGGCATTGATTGAAATTCCATTTTTTGTCTAGTGTCACACGCCTGCAGGAGCATCTCTGTTGTTGTCTGCTCACCGAGTTCAAGCTGACAGAGGTATGGAATCATGTGATCTTCTAAGCACACCAACTTCGCAGGAGCCAGATTTAGGCGCCTTTGCTTGAATTTGGGAAGTGGCCGCCTGATCACTTGCCCGAGTTCTCTGGAATCTGCAGGGGATAGGAATTCAGCTCCAGCCCGAAGCAAACTGTGATAACATCTAGAATCGTCTTGTCGAACCGCATGAGTGACGAGCTTACCCAAACGACAAAATTCAAACAATCTGCGAGCAATCGACACATCTTGGTCTGCAAGCAAATCTTGTGTGGCTGGCATCACTTGCGTAGTGCAGTATCGCCAAGTTGCAAAGAGCGCATTCATGATCTGATAGGAAGCTTTTGCATCCTCACAAGGTTAGCAAGATGACTGCGGCATTCTCGTTTTTGGCAAATTGGCAAATAAGGTCCCGTGTGTCCGCTGTCAGAGTCGTTTTTAATGGTCTCTTTTCTCGATGAGGTTGTTCACGCCGCAGAACTTCATACAGTTGGGTGTTGAGGTGTCCTGCATGTGTGTGAACATCAACCTCTGGACTGATGGGGCGGCACTGGTATGGCAATGACACAAGATCATCAAGATTGGCCGTTGAAGGCATTCTTAGTTTGGGCACACCCTGAGGCCGGCTGACAGGCGATCTGCGAGGAGCAGGAAAGCGTATTTCAACACAAGCCGGAAGGTGGTCAGTTTTGGTGATTGAAGGATCAGTCGTATCACCAGTCCAGGCCGTACATTGGGCGACCGGCCATGCTCGAGGTATGCCCACATAGGATATGCATCAACATGTCCATTAGGGTGGAACCAAGTTTCACCGGGACCTGTGTGAAAGGCATCAAAGGTAGCTGGCAGCCAAATCTCATGCTTTCGGATGAAGTCTGCAAAATGATCTGCCTTGGTTCCATCAGCTCCCGCATGTGGGTTTCCAATGTGCACGGACAAATCATGGCCAACATTGGCGTTGGCATCCACAAGCAATGTGACAGTCCAGTCTCGATAAGCAGCAGGGATGGCTGGTGAAAGTTGCTCCCACCATGCACTCTGCAAGTTGCTCATCCGAGTTGCCGGAATGTGGCGCATGTGCAGCGACTATCAGGGCTCGCAGACAGTCTGAAGCAAGTCGAATGATCAATGCTCTAGGATCCGCATAAACAATGGGAAAATCTTGGTCTTGGAAATATACTTTCTGTTGTCCACATGGACTTGATGCATATGGCAAAGTCCGGGCAAATCCGACCATCATTTCACTATGACCTTGCTGTGTTGCTGCACTGCGAAAAAGAAAATAGTCTGCATCATGCTTGTGATGGAGCTTACGAAGTCTTGTTTCTTGCAGGGCAAAGCATGATTTTTTCTTCCTTCATCTGTCGAAGAATGATAGCAAGACGCGCTGGGCCGACAACTTCTCCTACTTCAGAGCTACGTGACCCGCAGAGTGACAAATCGTTACACGTCGCACATCTCACATGGATGTGGGCTGTTTCAATGGTCTCAGCAGCGTGGGATGCGATCGATGGCAAACCTTCTATGACTGCGGTGTCAGGTTGCGTTACTGGCTGGGGGAACTCAATGCAAGGTCCGTTCCACAAGCCATTATATTCAACTGCAAAAAGCATCCAAAACCAAGCTGACAGGTTGGCAAATGTGCCTCTTGTGTGTTGCTGCAACCAGTCATGGCAAGGCGTGAGTGCAGCATTTGTGATTGCATCGCTGGCCAGTGTGTCTACAAGTTCATTGCCTGGATCACCTAGATGACCTTGCACATGGTGGAAAGCTGGGTGAATGCCAAAGCGTGTCTCAATGGGTCTCTGGCAATTCCGGGTGCATGCTCCACTTCGTTCATCCGAAAAAAAGTCCAATGCCCTGAGGCTTGCTTTGCTGCTGAAATGGAATCGAAAAGAAAAGAGACTTCTGGGCTATGGCTTCCGACTGCCTCATGCACTTTGAGAAGGTCATAGGCGAATTTACTATTGAAAAGGGCTCCACAAAGTTCCGATTGGTAGGAATCAATAACATGGTTGGGTTTGGTACTAAGGGCACCGGCGAAGTACCAAGTCTCATGAATACGAACGAAAGCCGCAACAGCGGCGGCTGCGCATTTCTGATTTTGATGATGACTGCTTGATTCATCAAAATAAATGCAGATCTGGGATCCAGGTGAGTGTCTGTCCCACCAATTTTGAAGCCACGGCAGGGCAGGGTGACCATCTTCCACGCACGGCAAGTCAAATTGAGGAAGAAAGAAGTGAGTATCAAACATCTCGAATTCCCTGATCACTTTAGTGAAATCAATTTTTGTGCTTTCCTTGTCATGGGCGTCCATCGGTTGTACATCTCCATGGGGTTTGTGCACATTGACGTTTGTTTGCAGGATCTCGAGGCTAAGTCCTGCATAGCCAGGCACCAGTGTCGATACAGCTGCATTGTGAGACTTGTTCCATCAGCAAGCAAAGTCTGCGCACCATCTGGACTTTGGTGATGCTCAAGCCAAAGAATGCATCGAGCGCCTCCACTGCAGTCTCGTACATAGCCTGTTGCTGATTCATTCAATTTGAGCAGGGAATGCACGTGCTGGTGTGGTCACAACCACTCGAAAGGGACGCCCCTGGTGAACAGCTGGATCATAAATGGTCACAAGACTAGATGACTCTTCCGCTCTTGTTTGTTGCGCGATCAAAACATGTGCTGCAATGGATGTTTCAAGATGCGGAGATGGCGGCAGTATCACAAAGAAGTGAATGGCTTCATTTGGATCCACAAGCTCCCCCCATGCATGGGTGATTTTGGATTCCCAAGTGAAAGCATTGTCAAAAAGGGTGACCCTCCTACTTTCAAGGCAACGAGCAAGACCTCTCCCAGGTGACACATACCATGTAAGGATGGCTGCAGCTCGGGTCCCACCTTGCCATGAGAAGGCAACAGCCGTCCATTGCGCATACAAATCTTGCAAAAACTCACTCATGGTGTGAATAGGAGGTTGGTTCGGATCAAAGGCTGGCACATCAGGATTGAAGCGAAACCTAATGTGCTCATTTCCCCCAGTTGGTTCAGTCAAATTCACAGCGCAATATTGCGGCACTGGTGGAGCGAAAGTGACTGGCTGGCCTACCGGATGCTGTTGCATGGATGTCTGCATGACATGTTGCTCATCGTTCTCTGTCAATGCCGGCACTTGTGCTGAAAAGATTGGCAAGTTGCTTTCCAAGCATTGTCCTCTTCAATGGTAATGGCAATACTTGACTTACTAGCACTTGAAGGTGGATCTTCCAAATGCTGAGCCAGTACAATGAGAGAACCTAACTGGACTCGACATCTCCTAACAAGACAAACGTCAAACAAATGGGCAGCATGCAGAATATTGTGCCGACTGGTAATGTGGGCCAGGGAGACTGCCTGCTGATCAAGTGTGCTTCTTTGTCTATTTTGACGGAGAGTCGAAAAAAGATGTGCTGATACAATCTCTGGACTGCCACCTTGTTCCACAATCAGGTGTGCAAGTGTATTTTCCATGTTGGTGAATGGTGGGCGCGGCCGTGCAAGCCGAATGTAGCAAATGGGAACTTGCTGGTCAAACCGGTCTCTCCATGTTTCCAAAATCTCTGCACGCCAAAGATCTGGATTTGAGTGGAGTCGAATAGGTCTAGACTCTTCACATCTGGGAAAATTCCTTTGATGGATAAACCATGTGCTAACATATGCAATCGGCCCTTCTTCCAAACACTCAATCATGTTTTCTTGGAGAAATAGATTGCAGCGAATTCAACCAGCGCGCCGTAGTTGCGAATGGCAACGCTGGTGCACGACCAATTGGTTGCGTGCTCTGGTGCAAATTCAATGGTTCGGTGGTGTGCTACTGAATCGGCAAGCAGGGCTGTCTGGCATTGCTAAAACTTCTTCTGTTGCATCAATGGTGCGGGCATGTTCATGTTGTTCCGTCTGGAGCGACATTTCAGCTTGCAGAAATGAGGTTGTGGCTGCTTCAGCAACTGTAGTGTAGCACAACGCTGTGCAGCTGTACATGCGTCCTTCCAGATTCACTGGAATGTTTTCTGACAGCTCTTCAGCGATGTCCAGTGCTCGTTGTGTGCGCATTTGGCCATGCATTGGTGGTGGAATATTAATACGAAAATAGGTTCCATGTCGAATGTCACGCAGTTGGATGTCCTGAAAAGGCCAGAGCTGGTGATTCATTGACACGAGACATCTGTCATGCTGAATTAGACAGTATCCATCAACTAAGGCAGCTTGCAGCAATAATTGCTGTCTGGTGATGGCAGGCTCTAATCGATGGACTTTTCTGTGAATGCGTGGGGCTTGCTGCATTTCACCTGGCATTTGTTGTGCATGAATCTCAACGTCGATAAGAACCAGTTTCTCTCGGGATCCTGGCTCTATATCATTCTGATACTGTGCTATAACAGCATCTTCTCCTTCGATTTGATCTTCTGGATATGCTTCAAGGTAATGAAAACCAAGCATGTTTCTGATATCCTGATAAAAAATTGTGCAATGTCCCTCAAAATCTGATGATAGGTATGCCACGTTACAAAAATATGGGCTGATGCTCGCTGAAGTCGGTGCACATGCAGACCGTGAAGATATTCAGAATCACTTGATGTCTCAGAATTGTGTTCAGATATCATATCATAGTCATTATCATTGTTCGCGGATAAGGCGTCATCATCACCAAAAACCTGCAAATCAATTTGCGCAGTTTCACCTTCAGCTGTTGAGTCTGCAATGGCTCGAGCATCGTCCATGATATGCACATTGAAGGCATTACCATCAGCCATGGGGTGAATTGCACGCCGAGGCGAATGGATGCCTTGTACTATCAGAATGTCAGCATCTACTGCTTGTTGCAGATAGGAGCGGTCTGGATCTGGATAGGCAACATAAACTGTCTCTCCAGCCATCCTTGATCTCATCTTCCCAAGTGACCCAGTCAGTGTCAACTTCAATCTGTCGTGCACTCGCACATTGTTGATGTGTTTCATGATGAAGATGCCAAGAGCGGAAAAGGAGAGGTGAGTCATCATTGACTGGTAGTGCGGCATTTTGCTGCAGAAAGTTGACAATGTCCTGTACCAGTGCTGGAGCATCTGGTGGAACATGCGCAAAGGTCCAGCAGGCGCTGGATGTTGCAATTGATGTCCTTCTGCTTGAAGCCGTTCTGCAACTGGTGTATCATTTGCTCGTCGAAGTTTGTGCCATGGAAAAAACTGAGGACGAGTGGAGCTCACGGTCGGAAAAATTCTATCTGGAGCAACATCACTTATCAAACTCAGAAAAATCGTTGTGTTGTGTAGTCCAAGTAAAACATCACCATGGATCAAAGCTGCATCGAGTAGTGCTTTGTATGGATGAATGCAACCTTCTTCTTCATTGATAGAATGGAGAAGGTGCGAAATTGTTGGGGAGCTTGCTGGGCAGTGTCGGGTCCATACCGGAGCACCATAGGCCTCAACACTCCAATCAAAAAGGGGCTTTCGCTGTGGCTTTGGCACGCACAAGTCGTTCCGCAGACAAGATCTTGTGCTGCCACAATTCACTTGACAGGCTTGGAGCCAAAGGGTCCAGTAGCAGGTCCATTCTGACCAGGTCCTTCTTCGCCTGGTGGCTCTGCCGATCTTGCCCTTTTGTGCTTCGGCTTGTCCTGTTCGTCGTCCGAGATCACACTCATCTCGTCGTCGTCGATTGTGATAAGGGTCGCGCACGCTGCGAGAATCTCCTGGAGGTTGTGCTTTGCTTTCTGCAACAGACTCTCTTTGTTGTGTTTGATAGGCTGTAATCTGTGCTTTCCAAGCTTCGGCTGCTTTTTCTATGTGGCGCATCCAGGCATGTCCATGATTGTCTTTGGCCCGTTGGAGTTCGGAAATGGCTCGCCGTGCGCGATCGAGATTGCCCGTTTCTCGATGCAGGTCCTTGGTGATCTGCTTTTTGGTCACAGTGTTGCATTTTTCTACTCCTGCTTTCACATCGGAAGGCGTTGTCGCAGGATCGGGCCACTGCTTCTTGACAGCTATGACCAAGTCCTGCTGCGCAGCATCGACTTCGGTGGCTTTTGCACTTTCTAGTGAAGGCCATGGAGTCGTTGCTGTCGATTGGCTTGCATATGATGGTCCTATTAAATGGTGAAGGCGCTGAAGAAAAAGTTGTAGCTTTCCCTGGCTGGAACTTGGGTAAGCTTGGAAAGTCGGCACCCCCGCATCCTGACCTCTCGCGTCTTCTTGCCTCGTCGCCTTTCTGATGCGCTTCGCTGTCTGCCAGAATGGGTACGGAAGTCTCTTCATTCTTCCAATTCCATGGCTGGCTCTCCGATTGTTCTTGCTGGGGTGCCCCTTGGACAAAACTGGGGTCCCATACATGTTGCCAATGGTACCAGCACTTCTGACAGTACTCTTCTTTGGCTTTCGCAATTCTTTTGCAACACATGCACTTCCAAGGACCCGGTACTTCGGGCATGGTAGCCTTGAGGTGGCTTTGTATCACAAGCTGATTGTAATTGGCCCATCCGAATGGTGGCTGGTCAATCTGTGTAAATGTTTCCTGATCTGTATCGAATTCAGAAGCAGCAGCCCACGTCGGTGCAATCCTAGTGCTTTCCGAGCCGCAGCACGCTGTCGTCTGGTTCGTCTTCTCGCTGTGTTGTTGATGGTCGCAAAAATCCGCACAAGCACTGTAGAAGGAAATCACAATCAAAAATGCGGCAGCTGACTGTAGAAATCCCATAAAATGGCGCTACCACACGGCAGTCAAATCCAAAAAAAAGGGTTCCAGAAAATGCCCAGATATATAAATATGCACCAGCGCGAAGGAGTTTAGCGCAAAATAATTACCACGTATATCAAAAATACCCAGCCAGTGTCAGTTCAAGTTTTCGGAGAACTTGCAGAAACGAGACAAACACTGGAGGGTTTCACCAATGTAATCACCAACGGGAGGACAAAATGAAGTGCCAGGCCAGGTGAATGCAAAGGAAAAAGGCCAGCAGTAACACCGAATGCTGCAATGGCCCGTAACGTCGAATCACTAAGGTCCAAAGTTTGTGGGAACAGTCCGGGGGGTGGTTTGATCCGAAAACTTTATATAGAAATATTTGATGAAAAACAAACTACCTTTGTTACATATGAATTGGTTGGGTTGGTCTTCAGAAAATTCACACGTGGTGTAACTTGGACCGCCAGGCTGTTGATTGACATGAAGGCTGGTATCGGGCATCTGGCTGAGAAACTCCACGTGGTGAAGTTGGATGAGACTACGGTGGATCCCAACGACCCTGGGTTTCCAAAATCTGGGTGTTTTTTTCAAAATTTATATGACCGACAGTGTTTCCAACAGCAAAACAAAAAGTGATTTTGATAGTGACGAGGCTTCTGTGAGGGAGGCTGAGCGTTAAAAAAAACATATATATTTAAACTTTTATAATATATATGTATATATATATACATATGTTTTTGTTTATATTTATTTTTTTCACTTAATTATATAAATATATATATATATATTGATATATATTTATATATATAGATATATATACATATTTATTTTTATTTATATTCATATTTATATATTTTTGTAAAATTTATATACCAGTAGTACCGCACAAGGCAGTGGCGGAAGTTTCAGAATAGGAAACCTATAGGAGAGCTTGATTGTTGTGAATCAAGGATGGCAGAGCGAATTCACTGATGGATTGAAAGGTGGTTGGAGTTGTGTTTTTTGGAATGGCTACAATGGTTGCAGTGGTCACCTGGTCGGTCACCTCGCCCACGACTGCTGGATGTTGTAGTTGTAGTGTAGTGGAGTTGTAGTTGTGGTGTAGTGTAATTAGTGTAGTGCAGTTGCAGTTGTGGTGGTGTAATGAGTGTAGTGTAATGTAATGTAGGGCAGTGTAGTTGCGCGTAGTCTAGTGTAGTGTAGTGTAAAGTAGCGTAGTTGTAGCTGTAGTTGTAGTTAGTGTAGTGTAGTGTGGTGTGGTGTAGTGTGGTGTGGTGCCGTGTAGTGTAGAGTAGCGTAGTGTATGTAATTAGTGTAGTGTAGTGTAGTGTGGTGTGGTGCAGTGTGGTGTGGTGTAGTGTGGTGTGGTGTACTGTGGTGTAGTGTAGTGTAATGTGAGTAGTGTAGTGTAGTGTAATGTAGTGTAGTGTAGTGTTATGTACTGTAGTTGGAGTTGTAGTTGTAGTTGTAGTTAGTGTAGTGTAGTGTAGCCTAGTCTAGTGTAGTGTAGTCTAGCCTAGTGTAGCGTAGCGTAGTCTAGTCTAGTCTAGCCTAGTCTAGTGTAGTGTAGTGTAGCGCAGTCAGTGTAGTGTAGTGTCATTGAATGTAGTGTAGTGTAGTGTGTTAATGTAGTGTAGTGTATTGTGTTGGAGTGGAGTGTAGTGTGATGGAGTGTAGTGTGGTGTAATTT
>Ga0126342_10015809_pt1 | contig 13194 bp, 13 predicted proteins | sample Cyp1metagenome_FD_92528 | JGI IMG/M metagenome (GOLD analysis project Ga0126342, IMG submission 92528) | Coral microbial communities from Lord Howe Island, Old Settlement Bay, Australia - Cyphastrea 1 metagenome | ecosystem: Host-associated > Invertebrates > Cnidaria > Coral ... | reverse complement strand
TTGGGAACCGTAAGTTTCAAGGTCTGGGAATCGGCAGTTCCTTGCCATGGTAACCTTTGGTTCCCACGTTGGGAACCATCAGTTCCAACCTTTTCTATCTGGGGTCTATGCCGGTGTAATTTCGTTATATTATATACATATATCTTATAAATAAATAAATATATATATATATATAATATTTTATAGAATAACAACCAGCTCTTAGTCGCGCCACATCTGTTTCAGACAAGGCGCAATCCTGCTGCTACAACAGGGCCCAATCTTCTGCCGCGCACGCCGCGCAGCTCCTTAGCTAAATTCAAATCAAAGCGCCACATATCCAAAAATTGCAGCAATGACAAAATATGACGAATTACCTTTTTCTGGCTCCACTCACCCACGCAAGTGTCGTTTCATGGAACTTGGCGAATTAATACAAGAAGCCTTCCTTAGTGCTGCTGATGCAGAATTCCAGACTTACCCGAACACATGGCAAGTTTTTGGCAAATCAGAGACTCTTAATGTAAGATTGGACCCAGCTATGTTTCATTTCCGAAACCCTTAGTCCCTGAGTTGCAGCCATGCGCGTAAGCAAATACGAAGTCCATGTCATTGGTCCAAGAGCTGAATGATGCAGAGCACGCAAATCGTTGAGCTGAACGATAGCGACTTATTGTGCTTGATTTTTAAGTGAACATTGAACATGAGTAGACTCTCACTGGCTCTAGCCTGCTTGTTCTCATAGCTCTGATTCATTTTGCCATTTCGGGAATCAAGGCTTCAAGGTGATCGTTTGTGACCATGCTGACCGTGCTCTCCTGATCTCCCCCGCATCTAAAGTGAGCTTTGGCTATCGCGGTTGGACCACTACTCCACATGGAGGATCTTGCATTCGCGATCTGGGTTGGTGCTTTTGCGAGCATGAGTCAGTGTAAGGCCACCTTTAACTCTCCATACTCTATACCTAATATTACCTAATTACATACTACTTTTCAACCCTGCTCAGGTTTCACATGCTGGATGCAGCCCGCGATATTCTGTTCAGTGCAGTATGACTCTATGGGGCAGCAAAAATACAAAATCGCAGGCCCAAAACGGCCCAAATAGTGTCTGCAATTAGTCTGCAATGCCTGCTTCATCCCACCTAGTGCATCTTAGTACTGCACAAAAAGGCAAAGTTGCGTCGCGTGTGTTTGATGGCGTTTGGTGATGTTTGTTTCCTGGATGTTCTTGGTTTTCTGCGCTATGCAAAGGGCGGTGCCATGATGTAACAGTAGTCATATTAGGCAAACTCCAAAATGTACAAAGCCTTAAAGCAGTCTTTAAAGCACCCCGCACTGGTCCACACTGGTGGCACCAGCGTGGCACACTAATTGAAAGACCCCAAGCAACAACGGAAAAGAATCGAAAAGAATCGAAAATATTCGAAAAGCGCAAAACGACAGAAACGCGCACCCGCTCAGATAATCTACGAGTGCCACTTCTCGCAGACTTGCAACCCTGTCTGAACATTGCGGCAGGATTGAAACCTCCTCTAGCAGAAGCAAATAATTCTGGAATGCCAATGTGTTTCACGCAAGCAGATGCAGTATTGCATAGTATTGCTATTTCTTGCTGATGCTTACCACCTCAAAACCATCGCCAGAGTTCCTTCCAGAATCGCGATGATCCCCGGAATTTCCGAAACATTTTTCTTCCAAAGGCCTGTGCCAAGCCATCGGAAGTGACAGACCCCAAGATATATTATTGTGATGGTTGACAAAAAAGGTGAAATGACTAAGAACTATCTATCTGTGACCTTGACAAAGTGATAGTCCGAGTTCTTTGTTCCGATAAAAAACAATAAAGTAAAGTATATAAACCTTGCTGACGAACCGACTGGAGCTCGCTACCTGCCAGTATATCAGGAGCTGACCATCAAAGTTCTCGCACCCCGGCTGGTTTTAGGGGGAAAGGGTGCTATAGTTGTTGCCAAAAGAACCTTGTTGTGAATTTGTGTGAACTGGAGGAATGAAGGGTTCAAGCATGGATATCTGGTAGTGCTTTAGCCCTGATATTTCTGGGTAGCCCGACCCCCGGTTCTCTGAATGTGCTGTCTCTAGCGGGGTGAAAAAACTGTTGCAAGCGGCCATGTTCTCTCTTGAAGCCAAAAGCTGCAAGTGATCGAACGCTCCAGGAGCAGACAGGCGGCAGCCAGCTCCCTATTTGCTAGAAAAACTGCCGTGATCTTTCGCTTGATGCTGTGAGATGTTGTTCACTATTGTGCGTGGCCGTGGTGATAAGCTCTCCTGTGCTCTCTGAACGAGGAGCTCCAACTCTTCCTTCTTTTGTCTATCCTCTTCAGACAGTTCCTGGAGAACTGCGCAAGAACTGCGCAACATCCAAACACCGAACTGCAACAGGTCTTGTGTGAAATGCCTCACTTGACAAACATCCGAAGGAGATGATACAACTGAAACCCAATAAGCTTGATCAAGCAAATATTGATAAATTCTTTGCCTCTTGTTTCTCTTTTGCGTTCTTCTTCTTTACATCTTTCTTTGCCTTGCATGCTCAGGCTGACCCTCTTTCAACTTTTAAATGAATCCGTCAATTTGCGCATGGCGCATTCGATTAAGGAAGTGGCACAGTTTTTAATTGTTCTGAGCTTTCTCAGTGAAGTCTAAGGAACATGAGATGAAGAAACAATGCTGCAGAAATACACTGTTGAAATATGTTGAACATGCGCAACTACCTGGAGTTAACACATGTTGAAGCATTTGGCACATGTGCTGAGCTAAAAACCTGGTCTGTTGGCTCCCCCCCTTTGCTAGGCACGGATAGGGCAACTGCCTTAGCTCTGCATGAAGAGTTTCAAGTTGAACCATCACTAAAAGCCCCGGCTCAAGTGAAGGGAACAACAAACAAGTTAATTACATAAGTACATAGTCATAGAAGTCATAGAAGTACTGTATATCCAAAGATGTTAGGCTGGCACTTCTTGGTTCATGTTTGATGTCAGCATATGTCGGCATTCTCTGCCAAATTAACTATTGTAACTCCAAGCTCATGGCATCTTTCTCGTTCTTTCCGTTTGCCATACCTGCCGCCCTGAGGATGCGCATTGTCAATTCCACGACGAGCAGCACAGCATTGAATGACTTAGAGAGCTATGAGTCCAAGCACATGTGCAACTTGACTGCAACTTGATCGCCTTTGCCCACAGGAGTAATGCAACAGCTGGTGCGCACGGTGTAAGTAGCGCAAGCGGAAAGTAGCTAAGTAGCACGGCGCAAGCGGCGCAAGCCAGGCGTGTTGGACTTTGGGGCACTGAATTCAGTGGCTTCAGCCAGATGCTGCAGTCAGCCAAGTTTAAGTGTCCAAAGATGTCCAAAGCAAAAGGCGTTGTATAATGTTGTAGATACTTTTCTACGTCGAATCATCTCCAAAAGGCAGGTCATGTTGCCGCCTTGGAAGGATCTGTTTGGAATCATCGGAGTTGCGGGGAAGAATATATTAAAACAGTCAGCTTCTAGCATTTCTGTATCCTCCAAGCACCCCCAGCTTAAAGGCATGAAAAATGTGAGACGAGTCAAAATCTACTTGGGTATGCATGCAGAAAGGAGCCAAGAAATTGGCAAGTTGTACACAAGAATGCTACAATAGCAGATTGCACGTTGCATCACATTGCAACATGTGAAACTTGCATCTGAAATTTGTCAAATACAGCCAGTGGAATTGTGGCATGGGAAATATTTTGTTAGTTTGAACTCACAATGTAAAGTAAAGGCCGCATCTTTGTTGAATAAATTCAGTGTCCTTGTGAATAAATGGTGATTTCAGAGTGACAGAGTTATGAGGAACATCTTGCATCTTGTACAAGAGAAGAGCTTCCGGAGACAGATTTTTTTTGGCATTCCCGCAACTCACTTGCTCTGGTTTCATGCCTCAGGAAATCATATGTGAAAACATAGAAATTCCCTGTTCAAAAACTTCGACCAGAATTCAGTTCTATGCAAAATCGAAATTCATAAACGTGCCTGGGGGCTGAAACCCAAGTCATCGCTGTCCTGACACAGGGAAAACTTAAATATATTTAATTCTACGTACATACATATATATATAATTATATATATATATATACATATATTTATAAAAATACATATATCTACACTGAACATATCCAGATTATAGACGCATGCATCTATATCTACACTACACATATCCGGATTATAGACGCATGCATCTACAATATCATATACAGTATAATAATGACATATTGCGCAACTAGCCGCATGATATGTGGACGTATAGATAAACATGTACCTATATATGTACATACACACATATTGTATAATATACATACACATAGACATACACATAAACGCAAGCATATTTTTATATATCAAAATATTATGATTAGATTACATTTTATTATATTGTATTGTATCATAGCTATACTATATTCCACCATATTAGTATCACATTGCATCATATCATATTATCGTGTTACTAGTATATTGTATTATGTTGCTATGTTATATTGTATTTTAGTACTGTCGATTGCCCATGATTGCCCCACTGGCATGATTCTCAGGTGTTTTCTTGAGGTACACATATAGGGGGTTGTGGTGTCAATTTCAGGCCGAACACCAGCGCCTGGCCTTGACCTTAATTTCGTTTGTGCAAGCATTTCAAAAAAGCTCAAACACCATCCTTTAGAATCCTTTAAAATCATTTAAATATCTTTAAAGAATCTTTAAACTATAGACATCTATAGACTATAAGCTATAAGGAACTATAAGGAACTACTCTGTTGTGCTGCAGGCCAGCAGGCTTTGCCGCTTTGAGAGACGCTTTGTCTGTCTGCTTGTCCAGTTAGAAGATACTACAAGCATCTACAAGCTCAGTTCATCTTGAAGTCTGTGCAAAACCCAGATCGAACATGATCGAACAGTACTATGAACCTTTATGAAATAATTACTACTTTAAGACATTCTGACATTGCGACGTGCAGCCCCAAAGACTATGACATCCCCTCTGCAAACACTACCAGCGTCCCGGATAGCCAACTTTTCTCACACTCAAGCGCACGCATTGACGGCCGCAACAAACCTATGGTTTTTTTTAAGCAATGAGCATCCGTGAAGTCAGCATGTATTGGTTAAAAATTCAAATAGTTGCATTTGCATCACTTCATGTCGACAACTTCTGCTACAGAGTCTCAAAAAGTCAAAGATTGCAACATTGTTCTGACGAAGGTCGTGCTTATTCTGTCTAATACATACAATGCAACTCTGAGTTACGCTTCATCAGAACGACTATGAAAGACTCTCCCTTTTCTCAAATGGTTTTGATGGCTTCCCTTTGCCATCTTTCTCGATTTTGCCCGAGTCAGTTTGCTCTGAGTCCTCTTCAAGGGCGTCCACATACGCATCAACAAACGCATCCAACTCTGCATCCTCAGGATTCTCAGGCTCAGGTCCAGATGCGCCAGGTGCAGCTTTCTCAGCGAGTGACGCAAATTCACCAGCTCTCATTCTGGCCTGAAAGACACGGTATAAGGAAGTGGACCGTGGCTGGCCATCCTGAAACTTCTTCGGTTTCAGTCCAGCAACCCACGAAAGGCCAGCAGCTATGGTTCCAAAAACCAGCACCACGGAAAATATCAAAGTCGGATCCAGCTGAAAGTCTTCACTTTGATCACTTTGTGCTTGTGCACTCAGTGGTGAGACAAACGCCAATGCAATGACTCCGAACGAAATGTGATCTGAATTTTTTGAACTTGAAGCTGCTCTGCCAAGCGGCATTCTGACATTTTCAGTCACAATTTGACGCGCCAGGAAGTTCAAGCTGCCAGAGCCAATCAGAAAAAGAGCAAAAAGAGCAAGCACCAATTGTCGCGCGGACCTCATCCTGGGTTCCGAGATGTTCCGAGCGCATCCCATTGCTCGCTGTATAAAGCCCTTGGCCCTTGGCTATATTATAAGTTTATAAAAGTGTATATATATATAAAGTTATATATAAGTTCTATATGTTCCAACTTACAAGATGAGACAATCTGAGTCTTCTCAATGCCCAAACATGCCCCAGACTCCAAACATACTCTAGCTTCTGCAAAAGTGTGCCGTCGATCTGCTCAGTCTCCGTCAGTCTCGAAACATCTCTATTTTGCTTCAGTATGTTGCAGTACATTCTACTGCTAGACTTGAGCAAAATTTGGCAGCGCTGTGAAACTTGTCATAAATTGACCCAATAGATTCTGCATCAGCTTTAGATTAATTTAGATTCAATATGTCCCAACCTTAAGGCATTCACAACAAATCCGCAAAGACAAAAATGACAAAGCCAGTCCTCCGCGCGCGAGACTTGCAAGCCTGGAATACGTTCGTAATCCACTGCCGAAGGAGCCCGTCTTGCAACCTCACACAGTTTGGTGAGTTTGGTGTGGTGACACCTTGGTCACATGCACCGCCACATTGCTAAATACGAAAGGGTGATGACAGGCATGATGCATGTTTTGCCTCACACTAGCTACGTCAAAATACAACCGTAACAAGCTTCAACGACTTCACACCCAGGCTGATGTCACTTCCATGAACCCTTCAGATCCTTCATTCAACATCCACCTTCCACGCAACCCTCTAACATCCTTCATCCGAGGTTGCAACCGCGCGAGGGACAACAAAACTCTGCATGAAGAGGCACGCGAACATACCCTGGGCAGACTGGGAGGATCACACGACTCTATATCAAAATAACCCAGTTTGTCAAACATGCGTTAACAATCTTCAACAGACTTTAAAGAAAAGTAGCTACGAATAGCCATGAGAACAACTAGCTGCCACTGAGCACTCACTGAATCGATCAAGTGAGTTTCAGCCAATCCTGTCCTCTGATCGGAGTTTGAGAACCCAGCGACAAATGTAGCACCCAGGGCCAGAAGTAGCCACGTTGCAAACACCGCCTTGCAAGTGTTCCATACAAGTAGGCTGGATGGCAATTCCCCCTAGTAGTGTAGTCCCATATCAATGCCATATCACTGTAGAAATACTGGGTAATTTATGATATTTATGGAAATTCCATGAAATTTCATACAAAGCAGCGAGTCTGAATTTATTCTGCATTTCAATCTGGGTATGTGCAAATTGTCTGCTGTCTTCGGTGTCAACGCCAGTAAGGGGCCACGCTCCTGGTGTTTTTTTTGCATTTACAGTTACATAGTGTGGTAATTTTGTACGAGTGGGGTGGAGTTGGCTAATAACCTTCATGTGGGTGTGTTTTTGGACGTGATTTTTCTAGCACACTCTGGACATTTCATTCTACCCATTTCCATGCTTGTATATAACTTTCTCTTGGTACGCCGAATGTCATGATGCTATGCGCTAAGGATGTCTGTCGTTGATGATGCTACGCTACAGATGTCTTTCGTTGATGTGTATGTCGTTGATGATGCTATACGCTACAAATTTCTTGGGAGAAGGCAGTTGCCCACACACACACACAACTTCACAAGCTCTGGAAGTACTTGTACGTTGGTATGCAGCGAAAAACTCTCACAGGCAGGATCCTCAACACACTTGGCGGACTTTGTGGTTAAACATGTGCAAGTGAGCACAGTTTTGAAGGGTTGAAGAATCCTACTGTGACTGGCCGATGTCATCACCGACACGGCTTCTTACAAACGTTGTTTCCTTGTTTTTGGCTTTTGTGGCTAGGTTTTGGAATTGCGATAACGAGACTTCAGCTTCAGTTGGTATTATCCAACCTGTATTAGAATGGTGGGGGATGGGGGGGTCAAAACCGCACATGTATTCTTATTTTCTTCAGCCCAAGGTATCAGAACAGAGTTAAACAGTGTACCAGTAGAAATATCTTGGCCGTTTCCACAAGTTTCATCCTTTGTGGGGCCACTAAGCTGCTGGTTTCGAACCCCACCTAGCCCCTGCATCCAAACATTTCAGTGGTCTGGAACTGAACTAGCGTTGGCTCTGACAGAGCTAAGCGCGAGTTGGAACTGGGGGAAGGCATGTGGGCACCAGACATCATCTCAAAATCAATTCGGTCTAGTCCAAATTGGCTCCTTGTGCCCAGTCACTCAAAGCATTTCAAACTTGATTCTGAGTGGCAATCTGTTGGGAACAAAAATATGAAATTAAATGAAATTAGAAATGAAATGTCATACGTCAACCCAGCCCCGGATTTCATTTTAATATAGTGGGACGTGGGTATTTGGCGTTTTCACTACCCATACTCGACTTTGGTCGCAAAGGGAAAATGCCTGGCTTGAGGATGAAGGATCCCAAATCAATCCTGGGCCTTTGAGTCCTCTGGTATCTTCGTCCGCTTCCTCTACTTTCCCAAGAAAAATAATGAAAACGAAAGAGATATGCATAGAATTACATAGATAATTATGATAATTGTAGATACGACGTACAATATCTGTTCGTGCCATTTGCAGGATGCTACAGTTCAAAAATTAATGCAAATGGGATAAAAATTGATAAAATATGAGCAAATAGCTTCTTTATGCTTCTTTTATATGCTTCATTATGTTTCCATGGCTGGCAATAAGTCTGCGGCCAGACTCCGTGGCGGGTGTACTGTAGCATCTGTAGCCAGCACATGTTTTTTTCGTTTGAAGCTGACACGTGTTACGAAGAGTCGAGCAGTGCTTTTCAAATCCGCCCTGCAGTGCAAGACTTCCGAGATCAAGAAAGTTCAAGGTGGAAGCACGTCTTCTTTAGGCTGCGCATGTTGGATGATGCTGCTTCTTCTTGTACAGAGCAGGAGTCGAAAGATGCTTGCAATGTCTTGCAACCATGTTTTTGCTCTGCTGAAAGCTGAGATGAAATGAGCGAACCATGCGGATGTCGGGTGAAACACGAAGCAATGACAGGAAACGTCAACCGAGATGGAAGGCCTGGCTTTCTGCTTCACCTAACAAATCGGAACACCACTCAACATCACTCGACATCACTCGACATCACTCGACATCACTCAAGCATTTTCATGGCTGCATATTACCAATTCAAAAGGGGCAGCATATGATGGCGGTCTGGCAACAGCGCGTGCAATCAAACAGCGGCTCACACCCTGCCCATGCACTGACAGCAGCCTTTAGGCAGTGGAGACTTTATGAGCGACTGTTTTCCATGCTTTTCTCCTAGCCTTAGCGCTCAGGGTCAAGTGACACCAAGGAAAAACATGGGACGCCAACATAAATAGAATTGTAAAAAATTGTATAAATAGAACTGCGGAAACAGTGGCACAATCTTCGTGTTGTCACATGTTGTCGAAATGCTGTCACTAGGTGTAGCTGCACGGCTGCTGAGAAGCTGCTGAGAAGCTAGAGGTGCAAAAGGTGAGCAAACTGACAAAAGTCGACACCCGGCTGAGCCCTGTTCAAGAGAGTTGTGCCGGATGATGCAATTTGAAAGAAAGGCCTGAAAGGACTTTGAAACACATTCGTCATGGCAGCTGCTGCATACATGCATTATTCATCAAATACTCGCCAAATGTCAAAACCTCCAAAAAACACATTTATATTTTAAAAAAATCGGCGTCAAAGTGTTCGCAACTTACGTTGCTGAGGTGCGTTTTCCTATCTCAGCTCAACACTGATCTGCTGTAGGGGACATGGTTGTCGCAGAAGTCCTCTCACACTTGAGGCACGTCATGTGCAAGAGCAATATCTTGGCTGTGAAAATCAACGTGGATACGTATCGGGTATGTCCATGGTGACAACTCTCTCGTGGTTTGCAATCAAGACACAGGCTATCATTGCAATTCAATTCTCCGAGTCAAACTGCGCACCATGCATGCAATTGTGCATGGTATTGTACGGTATTGCATGGTATTGCATGGTGTTGCATGGTGTTGTATGGTATTGGATGGTATGTATTGTACGGGTGTTGTATGGTATTGGATGGTATGTATGGTACGTTTATTGTATGGCATTGTTGTATGGTATGTCGGTATGTTTGTATTGTCTTGTATTGCATTGTATGCATGAATGATGCATGCATGTTATGCTACCTTGTTTCATGTATGTTTATGTTACACAGTATATTATGTTATGTTATGTTGTGGTGCGGCACTGTGTGGCATAGTATTTTATGTATGGTATGGTATGGTGTGATGTGGTATGGTATGGTATGGCCGCAGGGAGTTTAGAAGTTAAACTTCCGACAATATGGACAGATGGAAAAGCAGAGGTGGGAAGAGATAGAGAAGAAAAGAGAAGAGAAGAGAAGAGAAGAGAAGAGAAGAGGAGCGGAGAGGAGAGGAGAGGAGAGGAGAGAAGAGAAGAGAAGAGAAGAGGAGAGGAGAGGAGAGGAGAGGAGAGGAGAGAAAAGAAGAGAAGAGAAGAGAAGAGAAGAGAAGAGAAGAGGAGAGGAGAGGAGAGGAGAGGAGAGCAGAGGAGAGGAGAGGAGAGGAGAGAAGAGGAGAGGAGAGGAGAGGAGAGAGAAGAGAAGAGAAGAGAAGAGAAGAGAAGAGAAGAGAAGAGGAGAGGAGAGGAGAGGAGAGGAGAGGAGAAGCGAGAAGATGAGAAGATGAGAAGATGAGAAGATGAGAAGATGAGAAGATGAGAAGATGAGAAGATGAGAAGATGAGAAAGAGTCAGAAGTGCGCCAAAAGGCAGAAAAGTGGCGATTCACTGTGTTTTTTCCACTGGTTTGTGGCTCCGGACGCTAAAGTGGCGGGTGCGGAGCCATCTGACCAGATGAGAGATGAAAAATTGCACGCCGTTGTGGCGCGAAGCACATTTGGAAGTCAAAATGTACAAAACACATCCCTACCGTTTTGGCAGGGGTAACCTCCCCCAAATGTAACTTACATTTAGGGTAGGTAAAACCTTCGAAAATGTAACTTACATTTTGTAAAAAAACATACAATCAGCACCTTCAAAAATGCAAGTTACATTTAGGGTAGGTCCCTCTGAAATTTGGAGGGACCTGAAAAATGTAATATTACATGTTTGAGGTAAAACCTTCCTAAATGTAACTTACATTTTTGAAGGTGTAAAATATAAATTACTTCTTGGGACGTCACCAAGCATTGGGCCCTCATGGGGTTCAAGAAAGAAGTAAAGGTAACAGTTACCCCCAAAAGCAGATAGTGGTACCCCCAAAGGGAGGGGAACTTACATTTCCCCCCCGCCCCTCCCATTTCCATAGTCACTACGTGTGTGGCGTATCCCTGGGGAATACCTTGAATTTGCTTTGACCAGGACCATACCTAGGGGGTCATAACTTAGATTTTTTTACCCTTCCAAAACCTGGATTTCTGGTACCTTATAGATTTTAAGTTACAATTACCCCCTCCTAAAAAGTGAGCAAAACCTGAGGGTTTTGCAGCAGTTCCAGAAACGATGACAGGCGTGGGACATTTGAAGAGGGTCTGCCAAGATGCATTTTCCGTGGCAGGTGCAGTACAAGAGACATGTTCATCAGAGATGTTAGGAGGTCAGGGCGCTGATTTCCTGAGAGGGGTTGCATTTTGGAGCATCAGATCTTCAGGTTTGCTAAGATGATTTTGCGTGACAGGTGCAGCCCTTTGTATGACCTGGCATCACTTTTGCGTGGCAGGCGCAGCACTTTACACAGATGGAGTGGAAAAATTGCAAAACGCATTGTTACGAGGCCGTCAGCTCTGCACTCAACTTTCCATTTTTGAAAGAAGCCTCGCAGAATTGCTTAGTTTTTGATGTTGTCAACTTCGAAAATTGAAGGAAAGTCTCGCAGAATTGCTTAGTTTTTGATGTTGTCAACTTCGAAAATTGAAGGAAAGTCTCGCAGAATTGCTTAGTTTTTGATGTTGCCAGCACTATGCTACACTACATTACACAACACTACGCTACACTAGTTACACTACACTACAACTACAACTGCAATTGCAACTACACTACACTACACTAATTACACTACACTACACTACGCTACGCTACACTAATTAAAACAACAGCTGCAACTACAATTACACTACTTTACGCTACACTACACTACACTAGACTCTAGACTACACTGCAGCACACTACACTACATTACATTACACTCGTTGCACCATACCACAACTGCAACTACACTACACTAATTTACATTACAACTACAACTACAACTTCACTACACTACAACTACAACTACAGCTGCACTACACCTCACTACATCCAGCAGTTGTGGGTGACCACTGCAACCATTGCAACCAACAACCTTTCGGTCCATCAGTGGATTCGCTCTGCCATCCATGCATCACAGCAACTCACCTCTCCTATAGTGTCCTATCTTTGAAACTTCCGCCACCGCCTTGTGCGGTACTACTGGTATGGTATGGTATGGTATGGTATGGTATGGTATGGTATGGTATGTAACCTAATGTTACGCACAGACCCCGTGGTTTGCCCGGACTGCAACATTGAGGATTCCCTGTCGTCGAACATGAGAACAGAAATTGCAGAAAATACTGCGTATACGCAGTGTTTTCTGCTTTCGGATTCAGAGTTTTCAGGGTTTTAGGGTTTAGGGTTTTGGGGTTTTAGGGTTTAGGGTTTTAGGGTTTTAGGGTTTAGGGTTCGTCGTCTGATAAATACCAAAACACTGGCCCTGCGCAGGTTTTTGAGCATGTCGAAGGATAATATTTGAACTCCATTCTAACCTTGCGGGCAAACCATAGGGTCTTGCCATAGTGTTATGTAATGAATGTCATATTGTGCATACAATCATACCCATCTCAAACAATGCAATGGACAACACCAACAATTACACAACATTTCCTTGAATCAAGAAAGCATCAACCTGCCCAACCTGGAGTGCATGCGTCCTTGAGTCCAGTTGCAGACTGGTTGTAGGCGATGTATGTGGAGCCTCTTCAAAAACACTTGCAACATGTTGCAACATGTTGCAACTATATTTTATGGCTAAGTGTAATGAAAGTTTGAAGCCAAAGGCCAAAGGAGAACAATCAAAATCGACATGCCTGTTGCATCAAGTTCCATCTGAGCGTTTGCAAAGACTTTCTAGGAAAAAACACTGAATCATATCGACACAACTTTACGTCTTCTGATCGCAGTTTTGTGCTTGATTTCATCTGAAGTTGTTTTTTTGGCTTGAGACCTGAGTCCTGTTCGGAGATCCTTTCATGTGATTGTTCCCCACCTGCCAGGTGAGGGTTGTTAGATTTTATGTCAGTTGCCTCCTCCTGCCTCCTCCTGCCTCCTCCTGCCTCCTCCTGCCTCCT
>Ga0126342_10015808_pt1 | contig 13194 bp, 10 predicted proteins | sample Cyp1metagenome_FD_92528 | JGI IMG/M metagenome (GOLD analysis project Ga0126342, IMG submission 92528) | Coral microbial communities from Lord Howe Island, Old Settlement Bay, Australia - Cyphastrea 1 metagenome | ecosystem: Host-associated > Invertebrates > Cnidaria > Coral ... | reverse complement strand
TGCCGATTAATGATTTGGACCTGGTTTCACCTGTTTATCAAGGATGATGGACTCAGGATTCTACCAGGCATGTACAACCACATCGTCATTGCAGTTCACTTCCAAAAATCAACAGTGTGTGTGGGGGTGCTTTCACCTACGGCAGTCCGAATCACTATTCCTGTGCATCAGCTGCACATCTAGAAGATTACAGCAGTTCCAAGTGCCATAGCTTTACAAAACCACTTGGTCACACTTTCCCTGGTGTTGACAATTTTAATACAGGGATAGATGAAGACCTATACCAAATCAAGGGGGATGAACACCCATGGCCCATAGCCATTTCTGTTCACCTGAGGCAATACCTTGTCCACCAGGCCTTCGGCTGTTGGTCCGAAGGTGTCAAGGCGGAACGACGCTTGGGTAGAACTTGTTTGTTGCGCTGGCTGTCTCCTTTGTTTGCCAGATTCAAACGAGACAGTCATATCATATAGATTCATATTTTATGCACATAGAATATGTTTATATGTTTATATAATTATATATATATACATACAGCGTTTATGACAGATCCAGGGCTGGATAGATGATGATAGATGTGTCTCCAGTTGTCTCCGATGCATGTTGCTGCCCAGTGATCCCTTCACTTTCTGGCCATTCCATTCGCCTAGGTAGAACAAAGGAAATAGAAGCTAGTGACTTGGCTTCAAACATAGCATGAATCAAGAGCTGGTGTTTCAGCTGGTCATGTATGGAGGGCGGCAGCGGATATCGGCTGATTCAAATGGTAGTCGTACACTTCTTTTTGATAGCATATAGATCATCCTTGATGTGCAGTGTCAACGCTTATGTAGAGTTTTCAGCATGAAAGCCTAGAAAGCTTGTCCAACATTCGGGGAGGTGCAGACTTTCTCCAGTTTGCTTCAGCTGATGGTGCTGCCTGAGGTGTTGCTTCCCAGCAGCAAGTCATCAAAGAGATGAGAATACGTCAAAAAAGAAATGCAACAAGTCGGGCTGAGCGAACCACTGGATTCCAGGACAGTCCACAGAATTCAGACATACTCAGATCCTCAAAGATCCTCAAAGATTCAAGATGAATCAGCGCAGCAACCAATCTCTGCAGATTTGACCTGTACAGTGTGTAGTGGTCCCACCGTTTTAAGAGATTGTCCGAGTGGTGGATAGACCGGATAGACAGCTGTTGCGTGTTCTTCCAGCCTGTGAGGACAACGTCATGATGATGCACATTTTCATGAACTGGCACACGGAAGTGAGGACGGAGCAGGTCCGACGCCATTACATGGGCAAGATGGACAACAAAGAACAGAAGTTCGAGGCGGTCCAGACCATGATCAAAAGCTTCGCAAGCCAATTGGAACAAGGCATTGGCAATTCTCCCAGATCCAGGAAGGCCTGCTTCTGCCAGGGGACCCTCAGTTGAACTCCAGAGGAGATCAAAATGGACTTAAGTAATTGTTGTTTTCTTTCGGTCCCTCATTTTGAATTGGGTCTTGGCAGCATTATTTTGGGATCCCGAACTAGAGAGTTGTACGTGACATTATTCTGACAAGAAACATGGGTAGCAACATGTTTTGAAGCATTGGCTTTCGGCGATCCAATCCAATTCTGCTGAAAATAGGCAAAACAGACAGTTCAGTGCGAAAGCAACTTAGAGTGAAGTTTCACAGAACTGATTTCACCGCTAAAAGAAGACAAACAGAACGCTTGAACGAGCGGGCAAGGGTGAAAAGCTGGCATATGGTTTGACCGTTTGACCTGCGTTGATCCTGTCGTCCATCTACATGCATTTAGCAAATCTTCTGATTGAACAATCCTTGCTACTTCGGTTTTGTGCACCCGCTTGCGAATTAGAAAATTTGCGATGCCATTGAGTACTCCCAGGAGGAGCAAAATATCTTCTGAGAATTTCTGAGATATAAGAAGATAGAACAACCGCATCATTTCTAGAAGACGGGTTTTAGTGAGGTGGGACCTTGCTTCGCAGCAAAGCCTGAGTCAAAAGATGCATTGATTATTGGAGAGTTGGATTCTATTTACCAGGCAGGGTTACATACTAGAGTCATCTAGAGTCTTCATCTGCCCTTTGCATTGGTGCTGACTTGCAACTTTGCAAGCAGAACTTCACTGGTCACGCCGTTCTTGCGGGAAGCATCGCCGCTCGTGAATATCTACTCAATAGTCGCAGGGTTCAAACAGACCCATATAGTCTGTCCTGTGCCAAACCTGAAGTTTGTTGGAAAATGGGCGAAACCTGTTCCCCAAAGCACTTGCACGACCAAAGTTCCATCCCAAGTTCGGGCCTGAGGCTCGACAAGTTACGTGGAGAGCTGCAAGAACAGCAGAAGTGTCGAGAGGCGAGGCTTCACTTGGCCAGGGAATTGTAGATAGGGAATTGCGTTGAGTCAATTGTGTTTCCGGGATACTAGTCTCTTATTTAATCTGCTCCGTGACCACCCATAGATTCGTTTTGTAACAGTCTCAGTTGGAAATGCGCCGCTCCGCTTTCTGTTGCTGTCTCTCATGATCCACTGATGAAGAGGCCATCCTCCCTGATTGCACTTCCAATGACAAGGGAAAGAGCCCGGGCAGTGGACGTCAAAGCCAGGAGCTTGTGGATGTGGGCCAGCTTTGGGAGCGTCTGAACTCTTGAACATGTTGTTAACGGGCTAGTCTCCTAGATGTTTCAAGTACTTTCTTTCTAGCGTTCTGGTTTCAAAATTAAAGTGCCATTCATACCTTGAAACCTAAGTCAACCCCCTTCGAAGAGCTCTATATGATTGCTACAGAATTTGAAACCACCCAAACTTCTTAAGTCTCGGACCCAGCGTTTCTTCCAGGAGCAGGTTGTCATCCGCCACCTTCGCTCCATGTCAAAGCAGCTGTCGGCCGGGAATCCAAGCAGACATGGAAATCGCTGGTGAACCTATTGGTGGATGGCTTGTACTGGCTTTCCCAACCATGAAACTAATATGGATATAGTGGGAATGAATCGGGTCCACCCATTAAAATCTCTTCCATGCTTCTCACAACTCCAGGTGAATATTTGAGCCAGACACTCGCGCTGTTAAGGATGAACAACAGACTGCGTCCTGACTCTATATACTGGCTTATATATCTTATATACAAAGTTGTCGCAGAATCACCGCAAGGTGTAGGATACTGGGTTGTCCTCTCTCGTCGCCAGATGCAGCTTGAAGCATCAGAGGAACGCATTGAGGGACTGGAGAGCACCAGCCCTGCATCCCAGTGGCCGGGCAAATACCAAATGGGAGCTCATTTGATTGGAAAGGTGGTTATATGTGGTTATACTTGCTTGGCTCAGCAAGTCAGGTGCACAGTGGACTTGCAAGTAGCATGAGAGCGACTTGTGACCAGAATTGCTGCAAATAAGTCCAAATGTCTACATGTTCTTCCCAGTTGAAGATGCTGTATGCAAACATCAGTATCCCTTTTCCTTTGATCATGGTGAAGGGCGCATTGTAGGTGTCTTCCAGACTTACGCGGATAGATTCGATATTAAGATTTCAATGTCCCAATGGCCCAAGATTCACTGCGGGATTGTGGCATGGCTTCTCATGGGGAATTACAATTTTCGATCATCCCAGCTTTACATACCCTTTGGTGATCAAACATGGCTTGCTGGAAAAATATAATATAATATAATCCCATTGAATTTAATAGATTTTAATCAATTTCACCCCACATACACATTCTTTTTCCCAATTTTTCCCATTGAATCTTCCAATTTGGAGAGGATTTTGCCTTGCCATGTTCACCGAGGTGAATTCCATGCCAAGAACCTTGCAGAAGCAGAGGTCTGACCTGGTGGGGACACGGGGCGCCCTGGTGGCTTCAACTGTTTTGGACATGAAAAGCATAATATAGAATAAGAAAGTCAGAAGATGTCAGAAGAATGAAACAATAGTAACCATTTAACAAGAATGATAAGTTAACATGTTATCACAAAAATCATGACTACCATTGACTATAGTTGTGAATCCAAGAAACAAGGCAGCCAACAGAGGATGTTCTGCGCCAGGCTTCTGCCTACAAGCATCGGGCTGCACTGGAGGAGCTTAGCTTCGAGCCGTGACCTCGCCGGCTCATGGCGTTGATGGCTGAAGCCACTGGAACTAACATGTACCATTCAAAAGGATAAATAAATTCACATGGGAGAGACTCATGCAATTCCTCAGATGTTTGCTAGTTGTGTATTCTTGCGCATGCGGAAAAAATAATTCGATCTTGCAGAATGCAATCGCACGCCTGCACTCTTGCAGTGGATGTGTACGAATTCAGCTATGGTTGCCTGTCGATACATGGATGTTCTGTGTGAGGAGCGGGCACAAGCTGCAGAGACGTGGGGCAAGGAACGGCCACAGCGCTGGTTTTTGGATTGGGTGGAAAAAGGTAACAGGCCAGCAATCGGTTTCTGAAATTGTGATGGAATGTGATTGATTTGTATGAAGTGAAGCCAAGATTGTATTGATTATGCGGATACATAGGTGATCATGGGTGTTGTATGCAGAATCTTATTTGTAGATTGTTTGTAGCCCAGAAATGCATGCCAACCTCCAGAATGCCTTGCCGACCAGAATTAGTTTCTGGCATTCAAGTCAAGCAACTGTATGGATGACAAGACAGACTGTATGCATTCACAGAACACAATTTTGCAATGAATCCATGTTTTTTTGCTACCTTACAAGATGGTTGCATGAAAAGTTCGTCCAAGATCCAGATAAATTTTGGTGTTCTTGACATCTCTTGACTATCAGATATTTGGATGGTAGACTCCACATCCCACACCCAGATATGTCTCAAATGTATCCTTTTGGGTCCAAGATTCGAGAACAGAGCAGCCGTTGAGGAGATGGCTCGGCGTCTTCAAGATGCGGAAGATCGACATCAACAGATACAGATTGAAAAAGAGGCCGGGAAAAGCAACGTCCTGCAGCTTTGCGTGAGTATCTCGACATATTATCTAGACACTGTCTACTAGACATTGTCTGACTTTTTGTGTGGCAACATATTTGCTTGCTGCAGTCTTCCAAGCACAGTGTAGTCTTTCCGGCAGACCTTTTGGAAGAGCACATGCGTCGAGCAAGTTGAAACTGCCATTTCTGGGTTTACGGAGAGCAGAAAAGAACAGCAAACCAATTGTCATCACATAGCAATCACACTGCGATGATGCTAGTGAGCAGCCAACATTGCAACGACGTGACTCGTTCGTGGTTCATCCATCTCATGCTGTATTTGACTGAAATTCTCCCCATCAGAGGCCCAGTATCGAGAAAGCCACGGCCATATCGCTGAGGACTAACATATGAAAGCTGTTTGTGGTGGGACCGGGCTGAGACATGCCTAGTTACATCTAGTTCAGCCAGAAGTGAGATGTCCCCAACAAAAAATGAAACAAGTATCACAAAGTCGGGTATTTGTTGGCAATCTATGAAGGGATATTCTTTTTCTTCAGCTCTTACACTCAAATTTGATGGGTTCTGCTTGAACCACCCCTTACCCTCTGGTAATTTAACATAGCTATGGAAAATCACCATTTTTCATGGGAAAATCCACTATAAATGGTCATTTTCAATAGCTATGTTAAATTACCAGAGGGTACTCCAAGGGATGCAAACAGAACCCCATGTTTTCTACAGATCTTCGCAGGCTCGATCTGTCAGCTCCAAGCTCCTGCAGTCGTTGCAGCGACAGGTCTGGGGATTAGAACCATGGATCGGTATCATGAAGAAATGATATATATATATATATATTAATATACCATAATATATATATATGTGTGTGTGTTACTTCAAACACGAGCCACTTTGCAGTTCTGAATCTTAAATCATCTTAAATCTACTTACAGTACTTGAAAGCTAGGGCAGCTACACCTCAACAAAGCATAGCAGACAGGTGGCTGACATTCTGACCCTCGCTGGAGCTGCAGAGGTGGGCGAATAGTGTTTTCCAGATCCCGGGTTGATAAATCGGATATGGGAATTAGTGAAAAGAATACAGTTTTTGCATGTTTTTGTTGTAGTAAAGTATCCATCCGGTTTTCGGGTGTCTAATTTTGACCCATACCCATATATAGGTTTGTTCAACAATTGGTTGAATTTACCATGATTTACCTAGATATATCCTAGATATCTATGGCAATGTTAATGGGAACAATGATAAACCGTTGGAATTTGGGGTATCATGGTGATCATTTGTGGGTCAGATCTTGAGGTCCTGATTAGGATGAAGCCATACATTCATCATGTTTACAGCAGATTACCAGACTACCTATGACTACCTAATATGTTTAATTGGAGATGGAGTAAGGCTTAAACTAGTCCCAAGTATCTTGAAGCCGTTTTTCAGTGTCTCAAACTACCAATGGTTTTTGGGACAAATCATCCCAATCTCAGACGCTTTTCTTTGCGTTTGGAGGTACCCCACATCGATCGCAACGCTTCGCCGGAGGCCTCTGAACTTGAAGCATCCAATTGTTGGGGTACCCGATTCCAACCCAGATCGCGATACATGGGGTCATTCCTCAACTTGGGATTACTGTTGGTGTGATATGGTGTGATGACTTTGATGTTTGATGCAAGTTGATGTGGTTCGATAATTTGATCTATATTTGATCTGGAGATATTTCAGGCCTATTCAGGCCTGTAAGATCACCCTAGGCCTCAATGTTTTCTTTATATTCCACATATTCCACATTTGCCAGGTGTTGGTTACTCGAAGCTTTGCTGCCGTATCGCAAGCGGTAGCCACGTTGCTACGAGAGTGGCCTGCTCAGATCGACTGGATGACATTAAGATAGATGACAAGTGGATGCTGGACATTTGTTTGTCATCGTCGTGATATTATAACATTAATCCTATTCATATCTATTCATCATGTCATTGTCTTCTTTGTTTGGATTTGTGCTTGTCGGAATTTGTTTGCAGATATATAATTATATGTACTGTATATTTATTATTATTAATTATCATTATTATCATTTATTACCATTATTATTATTACTATTATTATATACATACATACAGACATATTATATGTATGTAAATAGCTGATCAAGGACAAGCATGTCCAAGATCCCAGACGAGCTGTGGAAAGAGAAGAACTCTTCTCTGCGAGGAACACAGAGCTCCGAGCCAGCCATGGGATGCAATCCCGAAGCCATGCAAGGCGGCTGCAATGAACGGATCTCTATTTTGGTGATACGAACGGAAGATATTGAAATCACTTGGTTCGATACACCTTAGCAACATTTATTCTGCTTTAATCTTGGCTATGACTGACGACATCAGTTGAACCTACGCACTCCAGGTCACTTCAGGTCATTCTTTTAACATCAAGCCAATTGATGTTGCAGGGAGTGAAATCTTCCCATGTGATAACTGTATTGAGAAGATCTTCAACAATAGGCAAAATGTGTACAAACAATTGCTATACATACAGGTGTGAAAAGACTCTCAAAGGTGTGTCGGTAACATATTCAAGATTGAGAGGGGCGACAGATGACGACAGAAGTCGGGAAGATGCCGCGCCCTGAAGGCATCACGAGGCTCCACAACATGGAAAACGACTGGGGTACAGCCGGTTACGGCTTGAGAGGGGGATTAGATTCAGATACTTGGTGCTTGGATGGGTACATCTTGGTACTTGGGATTTGTATGACATCCCTGGCTTGTCAAGAATGAGAGGCTTTGCTGACAAAGAAACACCAGGCACTCCTTTTGAGCAGTGACATGCCGTAACCAAAACCTCCAAGGATGGATTCTTTATTGCTTGGTCACACAGCTATATCTACACAGGCTTTCATTGGCTTTCATCAGTTCTATGGTGGACAATGATGGACATTTTCAGCCAACCATTGGGATGCCAGGACCAAGTTGCCCCACGGCGAGAATTGCAGGAGTTTGGGCACCCAGGAAACCTCAAAAATGCGACGCAGGGCGGGCATGGTAGGCTTCCCAATGAATGGCAATGCATAAAGAGATGCGAAAACAAAAGTGTGCCTTACTATAGCCTACAGTCGCATTTATGCTACTAGTAGTAGATATAGAATATACTGGTTACTGGTGTTACTGTAGTAGTTGTAGAGCAGCAACACTGTCTATATAGATGATAAATATACGTGTATATATATATTGTAGTTGGTGGTTGGTGGTTGGTGGTTGGAGGTTGGTGGTTGGTGATTGGTGGTTGGTGGTTGGTGGTTGGTGGATGGTTGTGGTTGTTCTTGTGGTTGTTCTTGTTCTTGTTCTTGTTCTTGTTGTTGTTGTTGTTGTTGTTGTTGTGGTTGTGGTTGTGGTTGTGGTTGTGGTTGTGGTTGTTGTTGTTGTTGTTGTTGTTGTGGTTGTGGTTGTGGTTGTCGTTGTCGTCGTCGTCGTCGTCGTCGTCGGTGGTGGTGGTGGTGGTGTTTTTCTTCCTTGACGCGCTCCCCCTTCTTGTCAGCCGGGGTTGGCGGATATATTGTACAGTACTTGCTTGTGTTGCTATAAAATGTTTTGTTTTTTCATTGCTAGTGTCCAATCAGAATAGGTCATGGCATCCCTTCATTGATGCCACCAAGGTTGCGCATCCAAAAGCAGGCGGGGTCCCAGGGTGGGGTTGGGCGAAGCAAAGATGCTTTAAACTGTCGCCATGCACCCATCCACAGAGCATGTTAGGAATGGGATCTGCAGAAGCAACGCCGTGCGGCCGCCAACGAAGCAATTTGCAACCTTTGTCCCACATGAGTCACATGAGTGCTCAACATGATGTCGAGATACTACAAACCGTCTACAAAGTGGCAGAAAATGGCGTGCTCTAGCCGGTATTGAGCGAAGAACGTTTTTTTGAAGCTGAGTGCTCAGTGTTAGTGTGAAACCGGCGGGCAAGTTGAAGACCGAGGCAATGGACAAGCAGATCAGGATGAGGCACCAACCGTGCCAGGGCATTGATGGCTTCAACATGCTTCAACCAACACCATTGCAAAAGTGCTGGCAATGTGATGATGCCATGCCATGTTCAGGTCTTCGAGTTGAAGCAACGCTTGAAGCAACTGAGTCAGGTGCAAGTTATCTGTGGATTTCTGGAGAATCCATGCCTGTATGATCCTGTATGAATGAATATCATGTTGCCCCCCGGAACCTACACAGTGTCTCTGTGAAATTCAAACTTAATACGATATGTCAAGAATGCAGGTAGAGCAGTGGCATAAATGTTTACTGTACACAAAGTCAAAGCATTTCACTGCACAAATGGCAGGCTAAACGCCGTTCAGATGAACGAGTGGATGAATACCAACAGGACACGGACATAGCATATGTTTATAGCTCTCAGGCCGATGTTGGTGCATGAAATGGGTGAACAGCATTCTGGAAGGTCAATTTCCTTCCAAGAGATGTTGTTAATATATATAATATATATGTTAAACTGTTATATGATATGGAGTTATACCATGTTATACCCCCAAATATCTGATTATACTCGGGTGAGCGGAGTCCTAAAGCCACTCTCACCTTCGATTCGAAAGCCAGAAGCAGGAGCTCACCAGGCAAAAGCGTCAGCAGCAAGTTGATTTGGAGAGGCTTTGGCTCACGGCTTGTTTGGCGATTTCTGCTTCTGAAGATAACCCGACAACGGATTGATACATATCTTTGAAAGCGAGGCATTGAGGCTAAAGAGGTTCCTCACGTTAAGCAGATGGATGTAGAGCCCGAAGCAAAATGTGTGGCACCATGTGGCACCAGGGCCCAGCTGGACATGACCGCACAGCATCAGCAGTTCCAAGCAGAGCAGGACCATTTCCCAGACCAATTCTCCATGCTTCTGAATGACCCTTGCATGGATACGTTTAGCATGTTTGAACTATTGTCTAATGTATTTACAGTATAATTATATATATATAATAGTTATTTCAGCAATTTTCCTTGAGTGTCACTCCTGCTGAGTTTGGCTTACATGCTGAGACTTGCTGTGGCGCTCACAGCTTCAGTCAGCTGATGAGCAAAGCATATGGTTTCGAATCAGCCCGTGGCAACATCTTTCGCAGAATTTGGTGAATCTTGCCAGGAGCAGCTGAATGGAAAGCTGTCCGCTTCAGACCGCAAGGCCAAAATGTTGGAGGCCAGTTGCAGTTGCACTATAATCTTGGTGGATCTTGGTGGGGGGGAAATGGGGAAAACTAATTTCCTTTTATTTGGGCGGTTGCCGGGGGCTAAGTTGTGCTGTTGCGCTATCAATGAGTAGGGTTCACGTGCAACGCCCAGCAAAATTGACACAAGTCCTTCACGACGTCCAAGATACAGTGGATTGATGTTCGAATCTAGCTAGATCAGGCGGAGGGACCATGGGGGAGTCGGCATCGATTTTGCAACATATCTGACACGCAGGCAAAGCTGAAAGGTCGCATTGAGAGTATGCGCGTCATGCAGGCTAGATGGTGGTTGTTAAGAATTGCAAGTGTTTTGTTTGTTGCGCAAAGCACTTCCAAAAGCTCCATTGCCAATGAAACACAGGAAAGGAAGAAAAAACAACTACATGATCGGCGGTTTGGAAATTGATTGATTGCTGCTGCGGGTACTCGCCGGTGGCATGTCCGCTACATTGAAACATTCCATGGCCAACCCAGGCAGAAAAAGAGGCCGTCGAGGACGCAATGGGAAACCTGTCACTGCGGTTTGCGGGAAGGGATTTCTCGAGGTTATGGCACTGGAAAGTCATCACCATGTCAAGTTCATTCAAGTTCCATGGACCGCTGTGTTGGAGGAACATATCTCTACAAGTGAAACGCAGGTGAAACCAGAAGGAAAAATAGGTGGTGGGTGCGAGTCAATCCGCACGGTCCAGACAACTAAGAAATCTGGACCAACCAAAGAAGGAAGAAGCAGCCGAGATGGATGGACATTTTCCATGAAAGCAGCATGAAAATCCATGAAGAGTTTAATTACCCGAGGTTCAGCGCAAACTATCCCGGAATCATCTCTTCTGACACCATTGTGTCTTCAATGGTTTCAGCGAAGGAGCAACTGCGCATTGCCGCCAAGCAGCTTGAGGCGAATAGACCCATGGAAACAACTGGGACCACTGGCAAAACTTGTCCAGGAAGGAAGCATTGGGAGATCGATTCAACAGCTTCAGCATACGTTAGTGGCTTTGGATGGTTTTCCGGTGCTGAAGACAAGGCACCTTAAGATTCGACAACATCCATCCATTGTTTTTTGTGCACTTTGCTGCAGAACATCCCACATCTCCCCAGGAACTCAGGACCAATGAACCGCAACCAGCCCAGCCTGCCAGGCGCTTCTGGCAGACGAGACGAAGGATTCAGATCTTCAAAGAGACCTGGCGGCTTTGCCAGGGCAGCCAAGATATGCCAAGATGCTGGGCGTTGAGCCGTGACAAGCATCCAACATGATCAAATCACACGATGTCACGGGACATCACGGGACTCTTTGTAAATTGCAAAATGATGCTAAACGATGCTAAACAAGTATCCAGGATTTGGACCGATTTTTTCCAAATTTACAGCGTCCTCTTGGACCATGAGATCCATGCCATGATGTCCTGGCCCAAAGTTGGCGCAGTTTCTGAGGTCCAAGCAGTTTGAACAGCTGCATGCGAAGCATCGGATTCAGCTGGCACAAGCTGCCTGGAGACCCAATGGGGTGTGACAGATGGGCCGTTCGTATGGAATGGAATGCTGCGATCATGTTCCGGTTGCTTGATCTAGCAGTGAACTGGTTGTCTCAATTCAGGAACATGTACGTTTCTCCGCTTTTCTCTTCCTCTACTAGGGGAAGAGAAAAGGATATGTGTTCCTATATTATCAAAGCAAGTTGGGAAGCAATCTTCGAGTTACGGATTACTTTTAGGATAATAACAATACATACATAACCATACATACACAACAATACATACACATAACATCAATACATGCATAACAATAAATTATACACAACAATACATACACACTCACATAGCAATACATGCACAACAATACATACATAACAATACAATACAATACATACACACTCACATAACAATTAATATATGCACAACAATACGTAACAATACGTACATAACAATTATAAACATAACAATACAGACACAACAATACATACCATAACAATACATACATAACACTACAAATATGTGTAGATACATGCGGGTTTGCCACTTGCAATGCAGATTGTATTGTAATGGCCGCATGAATGTTGTATGGGACTTCTGTTGGGGAGGATGGCGGAGGGCGAAGCATTGTGTTTTTTCATTCGAGTGGCTGCGTGAATGTTGCTGCGGACTCATGTTGGGGAGGATCTCGGTTCTGTGCGCGTGCGTTGTTATGGTCTTTTGCCACTGGGCATCATAAATCGTATCGCTGTGACTGCATCAAGGTTGCGACGGTGATGTTTCCGCAGACTTTTCCTAATTTTGGCGCGATCATTTTCCGCTTCAAAGTCGTCCTTTTTCATCCTTTTTCGCTTTGGCGCTGAGATCGTCTTGCGGCTGCAATTTCGGTTGCCATGGGGCGTAATTCTTTCATATTTTGCAACTCACTCTCTGCAGATCCGCTGTAATGGCTGCATCAATGTTCCTTGGTGCTGCAGCTGGGCATGTATTGGAGCGGCTGCATCGACGATGATGAAGGTTGGGAGGTGATTTGTCAGCAGACTTTTCTCAAGCTTGCCGCTGTTCATGTTCCTTTTAAAATTCCTTTAAGAACCGCTTCAAAATCGTCCTTTGTCGCTTTGGTGCCGAGATCCAATTTTGGAGCTGCAGTTTCTGCTCCCATTGTGTATGTGAAAGTTTCTCTGTGTAAAAGTTTGCTGTGTGTAAACGCTTCGCTGTGTAAAGACTTCTCTGTGTAAAAGTTTCTGTGTGTGAAAGTTTCTTGTGTGGTAAAACTCTCTGTGTAAAAGCTGCTGTGCGTAAAAACTTCTGTGTGTAAAAGGTTCTCTGTATAAAGTTTGTGTGTACCAGCGCTTCTCTGTTTAAGAAATTCCCTGTGTCAAAGTACCATGCGCAAGCTTTGTAGTACAAAGTAGTACTGGGAAGTACGTTGTGCAAGTCTTCCGGTACAAAGTACTAGCAAGTACTTTGTGCAAGGTTTGTAGTGCAAAGCAGTACTGGGAGGTGCTTTGTGCCATCTTTGTAGTACAAAGTAGTACTGGGAAGTACGTTGTGCAAGTCTTCCGGTACAAAGTA
>Ga0126342_10015807_pt1 | contig 13194 bp, 14 predicted proteins | sample Cyp1metagenome_FD_92528 | JGI IMG/M metagenome (GOLD analysis project Ga0126342, IMG submission 92528) | Coral microbial communities from Lord Howe Island, Old Settlement Bay, Australia - Cyphastrea 1 metagenome | ecosystem: Host-associated > Invertebrates > Cnidaria > Coral ... | reverse complement strand
GTAAGGTGACCACTGCAACCATTGCAACCACTCCAGCAAACACAACTCCAACCACCTTTCGGTCAATCAGTGGCTTCGCTCTGCCATCCCTGATTCACAACAACCAACGTCTCCTATAGGTTTTCTATTTTTGAAACTTCCGCCACCGCCTTGTGCGGTACTACTGGTACTAGGCTACTACAATTCTGCTATGGTTGATAATCATGTTTTTATAGTATTCATGGGTTTTTTGTTAACCAATAAACATAACGTTTGGTGGGCACCACATTGTACAGACTGGAATATCTTCTGGAGGTGAAGCTGTCGCTCGTGCGGGGGACGCCCAACTAAGCTTGAGGAGTGCGGCCCTCGGCGCCCGTCATGTGGCAGAATTTGGTGGTCAAAAACAGCACTTAAGATGCAGTTGAGGTTATTCGTAGGTATAACTTGGTAAATCTTGGTAATAAATCCCATAAACTGGGATAAAACCATACAAAACTCCTTTAAGCGTGGTTATTATATTCCCCGACTAAAACCTTCCCATGTTTTCTCGGGACAGCCCCGAAATCATACTGTTGACTATGCGTCCACATTATATCCCATGATAATCCCGATATTTCAAGATTACTTCCAAACATTGTTTGTCCAGACTAAGAGGGCTATAAGGGAGATATTGCATCATATGTGTTCCTTTCACAATGTGGATACTTAAAACTAAAGCCCATGATATCATATTATATTTCCATATGAAGGATCTAATCTAAACATATGCCCTAATCTACCATCTGGTTATTTAACATAGCCATGGAGAATAACCATGCTATTAAGAACGGTAAACCATCTATTTCTATGGACCATGGCTTACCACGGCTATGTTAAATAACCAGATGGTATAGACATATTGCATAATATATTTTCCATAATATGGGATAATCCGTCCCATTGACTTTCATATTTTTCAGAGGGGTAGGTCAACCACCTTCCCATTAATAGCTGATATAGAAGGCATAAATGGTTTTTTTTTTCATGCCCCATATTCCCATTATAGGCATAATTTGGGGCATAAGGATCATCCATCCGAGCCGTCGGAACGCCGTCGGAAGTTGACGGTTGGTTTTTCAAGAAATCCCTCCATTGAGTATGGACATAAGGGGGTTGGAGAATGGGCAAACATTACTATATATATAATATATATGAATGTTTAAACAAAAAAGTATAACTATGGTTGTTATAAACATTCATAAACCATAGCTTTTGTAGGTTATGGACATTTGTTTGGGCCCCACGGCCCCATGGAGGTGTCATAGAATCACCATGGATTCATCAGAGTTGTTTTTGTTGGTTGTTTACGAGGCGCAACATGGTATCCCCTGAAAATCTTTAATGCGTGGCGCAAAGCTACTACCTACTTATAAAGAAGAATAAGGTGTCTTTGGACGCCCATTGGAATTTTTGTTTTTTAATCCGAAAGTCATTGGGGTAAAACCCAAGTTTACACACGTAAATACATGATAAAACAAAATATACCGCAATATGATCCAGAATGTTTTACATCAGATGATTGATTTTACCATAATAAATGGTGTCGGAGTGCGGTTGTACCTACCAAGAATTGTGAATACATGGCATGGGTGGTTCATCTTGCTCCATGACTAGAAACCCTTCCAGTCATTTTTGTCAAGATGAAAACTGGCTAGTTGATAATGGTTTTTAGTTGTTTGATATGGAGAAACATGCTTCAAATGGTGGCTCATGGTTCATCGGGTGTTGGCTTCGAATATTTCTTCAACTGCAAAAGTTCATCTCAGCGATGCCAGGACAACTGTCGGACCGGATGGACGTGCAGCGACTGGATGGCAACCTGTACAGCAAGTCGAAGAAGTAGTTCAGAACTGTCATTCCAGTAGAAGAACTGCTACTTTCACAGAATTGGATGATGGGAAAATTGGAACTGGAAACTATATTTGATGGGATTTTAACCATGGTTTCCGGTGATGATTTTCCCAACAAAACCAATCCATTGATACCGTCGTGCTGTTGTGGAGAAAAAGAAAGCCCTGGTGGCAACCCAGAGACCAGGCATTGGGAGCTACGGGTATGCCTTACGAAATGGGGCGCCAACGAGCTTATGATAGCGTGGTTTTGAATGGAACTGAACTTTTGTTGAATACAGTAACCATTGATAAACTATGGTTATTGTGATTTAATGGGATATAAGTGGCCAACTTGGTCGTTGCTTGGATGCGCTTTCCAGGAAGTAGTTTAAAACCCATGGCCCATGGTTTTTGGGCATGGGATATTCCATAAATCTCAAACAGTTGTTTTTCGCATGTTAGAACATGTGATAACCTAAGTGGGATGCACCCCGAACTACCCTTTGGTAAACTAACATAGCTATTGAAAATGGCCATTTATAGTTGATTTACCTAGTAAAAATGGTGATGCTCCATAGTTTTTTGTAATGTTTACCAGAGGGTATCCTTTACTAGAAATCACAGGTTTAGCGGGTTTGTACGACTCCGTGATTACAGTGACTCAAGTGATTGACCTGGACCTACGCTTCGAAACGTCTGATGTCTGATGGTATGAAAAAGTCGATCGACCACTGTAACCAAGTACCTCCAAGTGGCTTACATGCCTCAAGCGAAAAAAAGTTGTAGTGAAATGGTGAACTAGTGTATACACTCTGGTAAACCTACAAAAAACGATGGAAAACCATGGGATAATGGAATTTTATAGTGTTTCAATGGGCTATTTCCATGGGATACACACTCTGGTTTACAAGTTTATATAGCTATGGAAAATCATTATTTTGAGTGAGTAAATCAATTATTTCTATGGCCATATATGCACCCAGATATCCACCCAGATACCAGTGAGTTTGCCTAAAGCTAGTTACTAGCATGCCCCAAGTTATGTCATACTTGATCATGCATTTCTTATTCAGAAAACAAGTTTAGGAACTATTGCGTTTTCACACAAACCCATGCAATATTGTTGGTATTATCCATCTCATTGCTGGTTGGTGATTTGGAACATGAATTTTATGTTTCCATATATTGGGAATTTAGTAATCCCAACTGACTTTCATATCTTTCAGAGGGGTAGGTATACCACCAACCAGGTTAGTATTGTCCATCTCATTGTATTGCACTTGATGTTCATTATTGTTGGACGCCTATGGTCGATGATATTTCTCGTGATGAGAGTCAGACGGTTGTGCAGTGCCCAGTCGATACCAATTGGTAGATTATATCATACGGGTTCTACTGCCCAGTCATATTGGAATTCTGAACTACCAAAAACCCCTTCTGGGAACCCGTATCAGATGGGAATCCTACTATACTTTATAATAATTTACCCAGATATATGTATAGATATAAAAAAAAAATACATAATTATATACATATCATCATATCATACATATATTATATGGTTATATAGTTACTATGGTAAATATATGTACAGATCATATACCATCATATCATACATACCATATTACTATATACCATATCAATGTAACCATTATATTATACATACCATCATATCATACATATATTATATGGTTATATACCCTCTGGTAAACTAACATAACTAGGGAAAATCACCATTTTCAATGGGTAAATCCATTATAAATGACCATTTTCAATAGCTATGTTAAATTACCAGAGGGTATACAGTTACTATGGTAAAGATCCCACTTGATGCTTTGGACCAGCTGTTTTTCGCCCGGACCGTTGGACCTATGGCAATGGCTCAGTCTGACTTGAGCTTGGCGCCTCGGGGAGAACCTCGGGGAGAACCACGGGGAGCCACGGTCCCATGTCCAAAGGCCGAAGACAGCGATTTTTTGAGGCAAAAACTGGAGAAGATCAACAGAAATTGGAGAAAAAACATGGAAATTCCATAGAAAAACCATCAGAAAACTGGAAAAAACCTCACAACTCAACACCAGGTGAAGTGATACAGTCCAATGTAAAGATGTCATCATGATTTCATCTCATTCAAGTCAAGCAACACAACGGCCTGGCAGAGCAGATCCACCGCCCATGATAGCAGGCAAAGCCGCTGGAATGGTCCATGTCTTAGAACATAAGTCGCATCACATCCCAGGCATCCCGTAGGCAACCCGTCAACCCCCCGTGTTGCAGTAAGCCCAAATAACCCATTGATAGGTTAATAATGGTTAATAATGGTTTATAATCACTGGTTGAATATGTTTTCGAGGGGTTGAATATTAACATATATTAACATGTATTAACCATCTAATCATGTTTTGAGAAAATGGGATCGCTGGACTGATGTTTTTTGGCTGTTTTTGAGCAGTGACCAAATATCCATACTAAACGGGGCCCCAAACGATAGCTAACTTGATTTATGACTGATTACTATAAATAAGCAGCGTTTATGGCGGAATATAATATATATATATACTGTTGGATGAGTTTTAAAACCAACTTGCAACTGGGGATATTTTGTATAGCTGGCTGGTGGTTTCAGCCATATTGTTTTTGTTATAAAGCCTACCAAGTGGATGATTCCAGATAACGAGTTTTTTCTTTGATATTGTTGTTCACTACAAAGATGCAATGTATATGTATATATACGTATATATATATATATATATTTATATGTGTGTACTTCACATTACTTTTCTCTAATGTAGTCATAATAAGGGGATGGCTCAACCACCAGCCAGAGAATGTCGGTCACGGGCCCTCCAACCCATTGACCTTGCAGCTGATTCATGTTGCTTTAGATGGAGTATTCTATAGCCAACTACTAACTTGTAGCAAAAAAGGTTACCCTCTGGTAAATTAACATAGCCATGGAAAATTGCCCATTCATAGATGGTTTACCTATTAAAAATTGTGATTTTCCATGGCTATGTTAAAAAACCAGAGGGTATATAAGTTGTTTGCACCACTTGTATCAAGATCGGCCGACTGTTTAAGATGATACAAGATCTCGCAGGCCGTTCGTATGATGGTCAAACACCAGGGCCCTCAAAAGTCTCTACTTTCGGTGGGCTCCACAGTAGAGCACCTTGGTTGATTGTCCCTTTGTCTTAAACTCCTCTGGAAAGCAGTGATAAGTGATGTAATTGTTGGTTGTTGTTGTTTTTTTTGGTGTTTAGCTGCAACTTGGAACCTGCGGTTGTGGCATAGCCTGACAACTTGGACCATCTTGGACCGCCACGCTGAGGGGAAATCCAAAAGAAAAGATGAACATGGTGGTTCAATTCGTGCCTCGGAGCGTTTTTATCTTTGGCGGGGCACCTTCAATTGGAGTTGTTCGGAGTTGGTCAAGGTGATTCTATGAATGTGGAATCTATACGTAAGGTGGTGACCCCCAAACACGCAAAATATTTATTGGTTTATAAACCCCATGAATACTATAGATATATCACCTATAAACCATAGTTATTGGAGTTAGAACCAATTTAGCTATCTTGGGGGCACCACCTTGCAAATCCAAGGATATGGCTCTGTCGGGTTCCATAGGCTACCCAAATTTACCACAATGATCGGCATTGTCCGCTTGAAAACTGCCATGATGTTTGGGAAATTTCCATTTTTTCCAACAAAGCTATATATGATCATGGCTTGCATGGGTCAAGAGATGTCAAGAGCCAGCAATCCTACCCCCCAATGTTGAACACCCCGGTTTTTCATGGTCCCAAATATATGCATTTATTCCCTACGAAATCATCGCATGAGTTCTGGGGGGTGTTTTCCAAAATTGAGTTGATGGAGTCATGGAGTTCTGTTCTTTGGGACGTTCACCACGGATCTTCATTCTTTAAATTGTCCATTATCAGCCAAGACTTGCAGATCTTCATATAATCTCATCCCCAAAAAGATATGGAGCTTACATAGGTTTTACTCATTTTAATCCCCCAAAAAATGGAGCTTTCATCACTTCAGGGATCCTTTTGGGCCGATGTTTCGGTGATCACTTCAGGTGACATCTCGTGTGGCGGGCTGGTCCCCGGGAAAAACCTACAAAAAACAGATGGGAATGATCCACCATTTTTAGTAGGTAAATCAACTATAACTACATGGGCCAAATTTTTAATAGCAAACTGTTAGTTTACCGGAGGGTAAACGTTTTGGGAGGATCAGTTTTGTTGACAAGATTCTCTCATTTTTGCTGCTTGGATCCCTGGGTGTTGCTGGCAAAGTCTCGCCGTGTGGTGCTGAAAAGCCATTCCTCCCATGTATGGTATAGATCATATGTTATACAATATACCCTCCGGTTGTTAAAATAGCCATGGGAAATGGCCCATTTATAGAGGTTTACCTGTTAAAAATAGTGATTTCCCATGGCTATGTTAAATGACCAGATGGTATGTATATAATACTATATAAAATCCTGGCCACTTGCAGATCTCTCCCTTTATTTGGGGACCCCTTCCGAAACTTCTCGCGCCCATATGGTTGAATCGATTGTCGAAGGAGATTACCTTGACACATCGTGGAAGTATAACGGGGTCCTTATCTTTCTGCATTCCAGGGGGATGAAAATGATGAAACATCGTCTCAAATAGTGGTTGAGTAGGTGGCGTTAGCACCCTTAAATCATGGCTTGTCGCTGAATTAGTTATATAATTTAAGTTGTGTTAAAAAAAACCTTGTTGGTTGATGATAACATCCAATATGAACCATCCTATCATCATCAACCAATATTGTTGTTGTTATGATAATATATGGATCTTAATCCCCAATATGTCGCTGATAGGGGGTTATATGCTATCACACATACTTCAGGTATTGGGGATTATGATCCATATTGGGACCCCCGAAAATCACCAAAGCAGTCATGGAATGATAGGTTGGGTAAACCTTTACATTTTTTTACCCTTGGTAACTTAACAGCTCGCCACGGAAAATCACAATTTCCAATAAGTGACCCATCGGCCTATGGGCATTTTGGCATTTTTATGCCCAGATCAAGCACCGTCGACCGTGGTTGAATCACTATGAAATATCACCATGGTTAAAAGCCTGTGAAATCCGATTAGATGCCACTTGATTTATCGCATCCCAGTATCCCATAAAAACGTTTCCTCATTTGTCAATCCAACCATTACCCACGGATTTTTTTCACCCAAAAAATGTCCCCGAAATCCATCCGAGGTAAGCCCACTGCTGTGTCCGAGAAGGTGCCTATAATGAATGATGGGATGTGAATTTATCCAACCATGAAGGATTGTGCGACAAGGATATTTAATGTGGGTAATAAAACTATATGATGGCTTTTTCTAGTTATAAAACCTATCATCACCATCTAGATGGTTGTTACCACCATTATAGACCTTTATAGAATATGAATAATGTGGTTAAAACAATGTCATAAACTACCCATGACTGGGAATGGTTTGTACATACCACCTATAAATGTATGGTGACTTGGGGATGGTAAACATGAAATTGTTTTAACCACATGATATCGCTTACCAATTTACCAATATTGAGTTGACGGGATATGAACATATTCCAATTGTTAATGCTATGGGATAATGATTTTATATGTTTCATAATAAACCAAGACATTTTGTTTTAATAATCCCCTAATATATGGATCTTCCCATTTCTGTTGGTTAAATCCCCATTGTTTCTCCATTGACAGTTCTTTTCATACAATCATGAATGTGGAGCTTTCCGTTTTGTCATGGGGTACCCCGAATTTGGTCATCCATTTATAGATGGGGTTTTGCATCAAAAAAAACCTCCAGCGAAGTCATGGGGTACCCCCATTGATGGCTCTGTCTGAATATGGGGTATATCATGGCATATCCACAAAATGACCATTTAATATGGGGAAAATGATAAACCAATGGATTTTGGGGTACCATATTTCCAGACAAAGCCATATAACTAAGATAACTTGTGGTGATGAAACATTTCAAATTCGTTTGATCCTATATGATGTTATAAAATGTTATAAACTGTTTTTGAAACCATTTTAAGGCGGCTTGTTAAGTATTGGTATGTTGCAAAGCTAGCTATGTCTAGGGGTTCGATCTTAGGATGTGTTCTGCTGTGTTTGGCATTGATGGGTAAACAGATCTTATTTCGCTTACCACTTGATAAATTGACTGGTGGCTTCAACAACCACTGCGGATTTGTTTCGCACAGAAGGCGCAAACCCAACAGAAAAGTCTTCCCAGAAAAGCAACTGGAGAATGGTGGGATTGAACATAATCGAAACCGCAGAAATTGATAGAAATTGGGACGTATCAAACCAATGATATACCCAGCAGGAATCAGTTGGTAGTTATCTAATAAATCCGACATGAATAGTTTCGGATTGGGATTTAGATTATCAAATGTGGCTTGTGCAAAAATAGGTAAATTAGGTAAATTACCTCACACTCCAACGCTTTACCATTTTTTTCCATGGATATTGACATTGTGGGGGTTGTTCCACATTCTGGACGTGGTTTTGACATTGAATATTTTTCTTGTTCCACATGTTCGTATATTGACATATAGCACATTTATGTTGGCAATTCAAAGAACCAGAATGGGATAACGGGGCACTAGCCATTTGGGCCATGCGGACTTCACCAAGCAGTCGACGACCTCACTAGTGACTGATGGTTAGCTTGGAATCCTCCCCACTTGATTTCAGAGTGGCTGTTGTTTTCATGAATCTGGATAAATTATTTCATATATGTATATATATATATACGTATATCACGTCACTGTAATGATGCTGAGGGGAATCATCCTGAGACCTTAATTAAGGCTAGTGAAATACTATGAAATTCAGGTTCGTATATTATCCAACTCAGATTGTGTTTAGCAATCGTTGCAATGTGAACTGCCACGGTCACCATCACATAGTGGTCCAAACGTCACGATTTCATGGACCGGCTCACGAATTACAATCCGATATACAAACTATTTCCAACCAAAGCGCCAAAAGCGAATCATATGATACCTGTTTTTTTGCGATATGGATACACTGCCGGAGAAATTGGCTATCAACATTGCAATGAAGTCATCATAATAAACAAATACTGATGCAAACCATCATGAAAAGAATCTCTTCCAAGTCCAACTGCCCCAGGTGTGCTAATTGCGGCGACGTCTCGCAATGCGTCGTGAAGCGGCTGCGCATATTCGTCTGCAGCACTTGCCAAGCTGCGCATGAATACGAAGAAGCCATGAGTCATCAGGAGGTTCTGTGGCAAATCGGACCCAGGCGTCACAGCTGGGCCAGCTGGCCATATCTCACCGGCGACGGAGGATCGATTGAAAATCTCGGCATAGCAGCGACGACCATTTCAGGTTACCTTTTTGGGGATGAGGAATAGCTACTTAGATGGGCCATGGGATTAGCGATTCCTGGTTAGTAACTGGGGATTTGTTACCCCCTATATCCCAATGAAATAATCCATTTACTAACTAGTTAACTAATTCCATGGCCCATCTAAGTAAGCTATGATACGTCATCTATTAGACCCTGGTTGCAAAGAGCTATATTTCATGTCTGTCTTGAACCACCATTTTGGATTTCCGGCATCATGGTACCGGGTATCGTGTGTAAAGGAACCCTGTCAAGCCATTGACTGTTCTTACCCCCTAGACTATTGTGTGTCAACGTCCCATAATTATTCATGAACAAAGCTGTAGCCTACAAGGTGGTGCCCCATAGTTAGCGTTCAGTTGGTGCAAATAACTCCCATAACTATGGTTTATGGCAGATATAACTATAGTATTCATGGGTTTTTTGTTAACCAACGTTCACATCACGTTTGGGGGCACCATCCTGTACTGGCATCATGATCCTGTTGCTGTCCCAGGGATGCACATCCTGTGCACCCTGTGGCAGCTGTTCATCCCAGGCATCCCAAGAGCTGTGTTCGTCCCCATTCAGTAGGCTATTGTGCACACTATCCCGTTTATACAGGTGGGAACCAACTCTATCACTATCACTATAGTGCTAAATAGATTAAATAGCCTACTAACCATTGTTTATGTGCTATATGTGCACACAATAGCCTATAGTTTACACACTATCACTATCCCTATCCATTTTGGTTAGTTTATACATGGCTAAACTAACCCCAGTTACTAACCAGTTTTCGATTCAGGTAATCCTCCAAGTAGCCATTGCTAGCCATGTTCCATGCTCCTCATGAACATGTCACGTATAATCACTTTATAATCCCAATTCAATCACCATGAAATCACCGGAAAATCAACTCATTCCTCAAAAATAGAAGATATAAACAGATAGTAACCAACATGAACATGTCCCATATAATCACTCATTAAATCCCCATTAAATACCCATGAAATCACCAGAAAATCAACCAAGATAAATCCCAAGAAGATCCCATCATATCATAATAACTACTATGAAATTGGTATTTGTTCACCACTACTATTTAATATAATCCCATTATAAAGATGATTATCCCATTAAAAACCATATAATAACCATATATTAACCATTATTAATAGTTTTTTCACCACTATTATTTAATATAATCCTCATCATTGATGATTATCTATATGTTACCAGCTACTATGAAATTGGTATGAAATAACCACATAATCACTATGATCATCCCCAAGCATATAATCACTCATTAAATCCCAGTATTTCACCATAGAATGGCAATAAACACTCATTAAATCCCCATGAAATCACCATGAAATCACCAGGCGCATCCCCGTACACCATATTTCACCATCCCAGCGTGGCGAGGTGAGCGAGGTGCCCGTGGACAAAGCTTTGCCCGGAATCACTTCACAGGTGCTTTGTGGCGCCGTTCTTGAAACAGTCTCCGAATGTTATGGGTATTTACTGGGGATGGAATTTGATGATGTGATTTTATGGTGTTTTTTAAATGAAATCAGGAAAATTTCATGGTGATTGAATGGGAATTTACGGTTGGTTTAACGAAATTGAATGGGCGTCTACTGGCGATTTAATGAAAATGAATGGGATTCAGCGGGAGTTAATGGGATTTAGTGTGATTTGGTTAGCTAAATGCGTTTATAACTTCACTATACAACTGTTGGGTTTATGGTAGATATACTGAACTAGTTACTATGGTATATAAACCAACTTATAGCTGGAGGAACATCTTGACTTTGCGGGAAGGTGCTACCTTTTTATTTGGGATATATCAAGGTATTTAAAGGATGTATCCACCACTGGGTTTAGCTCTAAATTGGAGGATACCATATATTATCATATATCCCAAAATTGGAGGATACATCGTTGATGCCATTAATATTGATATGTCATATATCCATATGGTTTGGAACATGTTTTACTTTCCATTTCATATCTGGGATTATCCTTCCCATTGACCATTTGTGGGATAATCCTCCAATGTCATCATAAAGGATATATCCATCATGGTAAACGTTTACATAGCTACTGAAAATCACCATAGAAATAGTGGATTTTCCCATCAAAAATGGTGGATCTTTCCATAGTTTTTGTAACGTTTACCAGGCCGGGTATCCATCATGGTCACTGGCTTTAGCTCTACATTCATTGGGCCTGGGCAAATCATCGGTGCGGCAACCGCGGCAACCGCGTGGTTGCGGCCATGGTTGGACGGGCACGAAGCCCGCCCGCAAAACTAAGTGAGTTGGGGGGGTGGTGATGTTTTAAGCTGAGTTGGTAAGCACAACTCTACTAACTCTTGGGTTTATGCTAGATATGTTTTTTGGGGTTCCAGAAATGGCGATAGCCATCGATAGCCCAATAGCTGGACGGTTTATAATGGAAAATCCTATCAAAATGGATGATTTAGGGGTACCACCATTTCAGGAAATGCCTCTATCTGACTCTATCTATATAGTTACCATGGTATAGAAACCAACAAACAGAACTTGGGGATTTGGAAAACATTTTTATTCGAGGACCGAAGGACCGAGTGCTGGGGTGCAGTTGCACTGGATGTAACTGGGTATAGAGCCGTACTCAAAAGATGATATAGCATGTATCTGGGTAAGTTATAACGACCTCACTTCGACCTCACTGGAAATCATGGTTAATAAGGGACATCATTCCCTAATGGCCTTAATTCAGGTTGGTGAATTATCATAATTTACCCAGATATATGCCATACACAGATGGCATAATATGACTGTATATGACTCACCCATGGGTTACATATCATAAATACCCATAATTCGTCACCCATGCGAAAAACTATGGATGGCATACCATACACATATGCCGTATGTTTTTTTTCGCGCGTTTTTCAGAGGAACTTTTGGGTCTGATATTGATAATCCAACTTTTGGTGCTTACAGAACACTTATGGAATTGTAATATTCCAACCTATGGTAGTGTTACACCAGTTTTTCACCGGACGCCTGACAGGTGGAGTACCCGTCCTTACAGGTGTGGAGGGTGTCGCCGTGAGCTGGATTGGTTTCAGGGAAAATTGAAACCGGAAACCAATGGTAAATCCAGTTTTATTATGAGATAATGGTGGCTTATGATGGCAACCATGGTGATCAATGGATTGTTTTTGTTGCTTTTGAACAGGAAACACATAAACACCCCATGTTTCATGGTAAAAACAATGGTTTCCTGTCGATTTCCCTAAAACCAATGAAAATTGCAAGAGGTGGCATCTTAGAGTAACCAACTACCATCAATCACCATCACTTAATCTCATAGTTCATTCAAAGCGCAATAGATGTAGGGTACCATCTCATGGTTGTACCTTTTGAGTTTCATCCTACTGGTAGTACCAGCTGGATATAAAATGTTAACCCTAGATCCAATGGAAAACCCTGCTTGAGAAAGAATTAGGGAAGTTTCACTCCGATGAGTTGCTGCTGAAATGGTGGTACCCTCATGATCAGCAGCTGAGGGCAAACAAGATGAAGCCCACGAACCCGAATGCTCACACGTATGTTAATGGTACAGATGTCAAAACACATGGTTATGCAGTCACGCAAAATACCTTTTATTCTGCAATAGTTTATTTGAACAGTCTTGTACATGTTTCCCTTGTTACCAGTCGGCAGTGTGGAGTGGAAAGTGTAGAGTGTGGAGTGTGGAGTGTGAAGTAAGGAGTGTGGAGTGTAAAGTGTGGAGTGGGGAGGGCCGAGTGTGTAAAATGTAGAATGCGGAGTGTAAAGTGTAGAGTGTGGAGTATGGAGTGTAAAGTGTAGAGTGTGGAGTGTGGAGTGCAAAGTGTGGAGTGTAAAGTGTGGAGTGAGG
>Ga0126342_10015806_pt1 | contig 13194 bp, 12 predicted proteins | sample Cyp1metagenome_FD_92528 | JGI IMG/M metagenome (GOLD analysis project Ga0126342, IMG submission 92528) | Coral microbial communities from Lord Howe Island, Old Settlement Bay, Australia - Cyphastrea 1 metagenome | ecosystem: Host-associated > Invertebrates > Cnidaria > Coral ... | reverse complement strand
GAAGATATGCCAGATAGAATGTCAGATAGAATGCCAGAAGATATGCCAGATAGAATGCCAGAAGATTTGCCAGATAGAATGCCAGAAGATATGCCAGAAGATATGCCAGATAGAATGCCAGAACATATGCCAGAAGATATGCCAGATAGAATGCCAGATAGAATGCCAGATAGAATGCCAGAAGATATGTCAGATAGAATGCCAGAAGATTTGCCAGTAAGAAAATGTACTAATGTCATGGTGGGGATCATTCGAAGTGAAGTATTTTTTTCATCATAGAAAACCAGCATTGTTGGTCCAGAATCTCCATCATCGGTCATGATTTCCGCTCTCCAGGTGCTAATGGTGGCGGAAAAGCCCAGTGTGGCGCGTTTGGTCAGCGACTTTCTATGTGGCACCCGGCCGCGCGAGCGCCGGGGCATTGCAGTGGCCTGTCCAGTGCTGGAGTTTGTGGCCGCATCTTGGAGTTAATGGATGACTGGCTGGTGGTTTCAAACATTTTTTATTTTTCCATAATATATGGGAATAATCCTTCCATTGACTAATATTTTTCAAGATGGTTGAAACCACCAACCAAATTAATATTCCCCCAAATGTGGTAACATTGGGCTGTGACCCATCCCCATTTAGCTATCGATTTTAATGGATTTGATGGGAGTTCACCATCAAAATAAGTTTTTGTTTAAAATGGGATTTAAACCATCAACAATGGGAGTTAAACGGATTGAATGGGATGACCTACCAACCCTAGAAATGGGATTTCATTGGATTTGATTGATCAATAATGGGGTTTTAAAGGCCATTCTGAGGGGCAGGATGAATTTTCAAGTCCCTCCACAACGATCCCAGCGCACCAGCCGAGCCGCTAGGTCTTCCCGCCCACCGGGCAGCGCAGCGTCATCACGGTGACGTCGGTCATTGGACACATCTTCCAGTTGAAATTTGATGGAGAACACTCCTCAGAAGCATGGAAGAATCAGGATGAACTGTGGATCATCGTTGGCTACTTCAAAATATTGCCCATGGATACATGCTATATAATTGTAAATGATTAAAATATATATATCAAAATATGCGGTTCTGGGGGCCTAAGCCGGTCCACGCCTTTGTTTTTTTATCGTTGATGTTTTGCTCAGTGCTCGTTTGTTCATTCAAAACCAATGTTTGTGGCTTAACTCACACGCCATTATTACTCAAGTTGGGTTAAGTTAAAGTGTCATAGAATCAAGCCAACTTATTATAAAGCTGGGTTGTTACTCAACTCCTCTTATTATTTTTTTTCCGGTTATCAAGTTCCAACCCAATTGAAGTGTCACCAACTGGCCTTGGAACCCGGTATCTTTGCCACTTCGAATCTTGCGGGATGATCTTCCATCATATTTTGGCCCCCGGAATGGCTTGGTGTTTCATCGCGTTTCACGATGTTTCCAGGACCGTAGTGGACCTCAGGAATCTTAGTATGAGAATTCATATGAGAGAATGGAAGATTCAGGCAATTTCAGGCACGTGTTGCCGTGTTACTCACCCTCTGGCAATCTGATGCATAGCGGCATAGCGGAAAATGGCCAATAGGTAAATCATCCTCAAATGGGTCATGTTCCATGGCTATCTCAAATTAGAGTATAACAAAATAAACATTGCATAGTAATTCCCTCCTCTTTTAGTAAGATGTTGATTTTGCCTTTGTCTGTTCTATCGTTTTGGGGCTATACCAGAGGCTACTTGTCACAAAATCGTCTCCTACCAAGGACCTGGTGGATCTGTACACAGCCCCCGTGGTCAAGGTCTTCACCGACTCCGCGCGCAAAGCGCGCTTGGCGGAGCATCTGACGGACTTGGCCAAGGCGTCGGGGTGATGGATCAATGGATGGAAATAAAGAGAACTTGGGATTTTTAGCAGCAAAAACATGCGGATTGAACATGATTGAACCAGAAATCTCAGGCGCGAACAGTTGCGAAGCGACAAGGGACAAAACAAACAGGCTGCAACCAACAGTTTTTGCGAAGAAATTGAAGCAACAACGGGGGACAAAGTGGGCATGGCATGTTCTATATTTGAAGTGTTAGCTAATCTTGAGATTTTTTGAACGTATTTCAAAGTATTAAGGATATTTAAGGATCATGTCAATCTGATGTAGTTGTTATCTTAACCTTAGCAATCTCATCTAGACGTATAGCTGGCGCGCGTATATCAAGTCCTCGCAGCCATCGAATCCCTGAGGATTCGGCGCAGCTTTGCCTGTGGCTGGATGCAGCACCTTAGAACGGATTCAATAGCTACAAGCTGAATGTAACATGAAGTGCGTCTAGATTCTAAATTAAATAGATGATGTACAGTACGAAGTTGATCCTTGATATATCTTGATATATTTTGAGATAATATATATATATAGTAATTGCTAAATTTTCCAATAAAGGATTAGATTAGATGCTGTACTGTATTGAGATGTATGTCTATGATGTAATTGCTTGATTTTCAATGCCAATTCTGTCCGGACTCCTCAGATTCAAGATTTCTTACTGGGAGTATTTAGACCATGTATTTTATTTTGGATCAACACATGCCAATTGGGCATCAATAGTGTTGAACCATAGGCATAGGTCATGGAAAATCCTCGGTAGATCATCTCCCCATTGTAGGGATTTCAAAATACCAATCCCTTTTTCTGGCCATGGGTCCAGCAAGGACCGGGAAGGTGAGAACATCGGCTTTGAGGTCATCGCGCTCTGTAAGGAATACTTCGATGAGAGCCTTGACTGATGCTACGGTGGTGATTTTTGTTGGCGGAACAATGCGACATGCTCATGGATCAAGAGTAGAGACACTTGGACCAATAGGATGCAGTCATATCCGCTAATACACCGTCCCATTCCAGGGTTACGACCGGCCATACATGTTTTGCATAAAGCCTAGCCTATATTAGTTTAAGCAGATATGAGGCCCGTTGTTGGCCAAAATTCCTTTGGCTCCAAACTCTTCTGGGGGGCAAGATACATGGTACAACGCCCGCCTCGTGTTTTTTTTTGGTGTTTTTCCCTGGAAGAATAAGTGGATTTTCCAACATTATTGGTTTTTGCATGTTTTCATACTTTCAGGGGTACAGTAGTTTCATACGTTCATCTTATTTGTTTTGCCACGAATGGGGAAATGTACTACCTATCCATGTCTTTGCAGGGTATTTAAGACTAGCCATGGGAATAGTAAAGATGAAGTCAACCGATTATCTCAATTGAACATGATTCACAACCAGTGACCCCGCAGTTACTTCCGCCCCAAAAAAACAAAGCGTGCGGCTCATCGTAAAGCGACCAACGGTGTGGCTTGGTACTCCATGGATCAGGACAAAGATCCATCGTGCCATTTTCTCGGCCCTCACAAAGGATGAGGCTGGTTCATTGCCACCAGCGCAGATAGCTGACAAATGATCACTAGAAATGGGGGACGAAGCCATGTGAATATACGATGAGTGCAAATATAAGCATATACTGTAGAGTAACCCTGGGTTTGTGGTGACAATCTCAGCAGCCGACAATAGACCCTAAAAGCAGCAACCGTCTTTTGTCAGTCTTCCCACAATGGACGGATTTTCATTGGATAGGTTACAATTTCTTCATGGGAACCCCACATTTCCAAGGAAAAACCCTGGTTTGCTTTTGAGTCGTCCTTTACATCCTTATTATTATTATTATTATAATATATATATATACCGTATATACCCATTCGTAATCACAACTACTTCACATACTGTGGATGCTTGCGAAATCCTGCCCTAGTTCACTGTTAGCTTTTCCCACTATTTATAAAGGGTTTCAACATGTTTCAACCATCCTTTTGGTGGTACAGGATTTCTCGATCATCCACAATATCATATGGCTATGGGTCAATACCTATACATACCATGTTTAGTGGGATGAACATCCATTTACCAGCTATTTTAGGGTTCACTAGGTACCAGGGTTTTGACCCATAGCCATATCCTTCCTGTGTCGAGTGCCCCGTCCTTCGCAGGTGCGTGCTTCGTTTCAGGCGCTCGGCCGACCGAATGCAGATGTCGCGAGAGGTGGGCTGGGATGGGCCTCGGGCATAGACCATTTGTTTTGGGAATGGTGACCATACCACCATATACCACCTATAAACATGATGATTTAGGGGTTTATGATTGTTTTACCCACATTAGTTCACTTGACATATCTTGACATACTTCACTGGTAAACAACCAATCATTACGGCAATCTAGTGTAACCCATCATTCATCTAATCTGTTTAGCCCAATATCACCAAACGACAAATCTAGCCGATGACTTTTGAAGAGGGATATCAGCAACAAACATCGGTTCACTGGGATTTGATGTAGGGGTGTGACATTGCAGATTTCCCTCAAGAGAGTCTTGGAGTGTCAGAAACATTGGAGGCGGTAGTTTTGAGCAATCTGACCAAACCAAGTATGTATACATATTATACATACGTATAGAAATACATACATCTAACTTTGAAGACAATCAATAGACGAAGGCACAACTTATAATATAAGCAAGCACGCTAATCCGTCCCCCCGAATACCATTATTATTTTAGTTTAATATTGGACCTATTCATTTTGGAGGTCCTTTACTTGGGTTGTATTCATTCAATATGATCGGGGGGAGGGGAAGCAGCCAGGAGTGGATACACGACAAGAGCTGGACTTGCGCGTAGGACCACACAATGATGGGCTGCGCAGGGAAGGTGTGCCACCACTGCGTTGATCCCAATGGAGGGGACGCAAATGACCCAAGCATCAACCGTTGATGAGGTTGTCCAACAAGTGAAATTGGTGAAAATGGACTGGTGAGTCCGAAATCTTAGTCTTGACATAGTCCAGTTTACCATACAAGGATAAATCATGATGGTAAATCACGACAAACCAAATGGTGCTATGTAGTCCTTTGCCATCCTTTGCCCTAATGATTGTCCCTGGTTATGCTGAGATCTAAAACTGTTTTATGACGTACAATCTGTGGGACTCATACTTTTCACGGAATTGCTGAACTACCCTCTGGAAAACGTTTACATATATATATATATAACCATGGAAAATCACCAATTTTATGAGAAAACTCACTATTTCTATGGCCATATTCAATAGCAAACTGTTAGTTTACCAGAGGGTAATTCATCATCTGTCGGCAAAACTTCCCAGTCAGACTGAAACTTTCACGTAAGATCGTCCCATATATATGGTGCTGTGCGAAAAACATGTTCCCAGACAGTCAGATCCACTATGGTAAACCCACTGATAAACTCTCCCCGAATTCTGCCATCAATAGGTTAACCATACCCAAAAGTATCAAAATGGAGGTGTATTTATTGGCTTTACCATGAATTTACCATGAATTTACTATGTATTTGTTTGGATATTTGTCATGGTCATAGGGTTTTTGGATGTTTTTGGCCATCTCCCAGTCCACTCACTGCAGGAATCGCCTTCAGTCGCCTGCTGACGCGGCACCTGCGGAACACTCCAGTGGCCACCGAGGGTCAGAAAGGCGGCCTCAAGCCGTCCATCACCTACGGACCGTGCCAAACGCCAGCCTTGGGGTTCTGTGTGGCGCGACAGGATGGGGTGGGACTCGCCAGAAAGCACCGGGTTCCCCACCAAAACAATTGTCATTGTCAATAGGTGTTCCCAAAAAAAGACGGAAAAGTCAGATCAGCATTGTGTCTAAATTCGCCCATGTTTTTTTGATTTATCCAGCGATCTGGTTGCCCTGCAGGAGGAGATCGATAGCTTTCAGCCGCAGAAGCTGTGGAGTCCAGTGCTGAATGTGGAGGTTTCTGGGTGTCAGCTGCAATTTGAATGGGAGCACAGTGAAACGCAGGCGCTAGGGCAGGGTGCTGGAGGGTCTGTCCTCAGTCAAGAACCAGGATACAACAGGTTTTCGCAGAGGATGTTGTCCAGACATCAAATGCCCGAAGAAACAGTGGCAACCTGGGTATAATAACCAACCCCTACGGTGACAGCACCGTCTGACTATATAGACTATATACAATCGAAATAAAAAAATTCTGTTTGTCACGACTGCAATAGATAAGCAGCTGAGCAGGATCCCTCATGTTGGCGATGTGCCCGGATTTTTGTTGGCCATAGTCTCCCTTTTTGCTGGTCACCCCCCCTACTTGCTGTAATGTTTTGTTGGCCGTAAGTACTAATTGTTGTGGGTCATTCCCAGTTGTTCGTTGCACCCAGTGTTGTTCCCAGATGACCCGGATGATGCTTGCCACTAGTCTTTCCCAAGTTTCTTGTTTGTGCATCCACGTGTTGAATCATTTTATAGCAACTTAATTGGCAACCCCCAAAAACATAGATCAGTAAAATCCCATGATACCCTCTGGTACTCAAAGGTAGCAGCTGTGAGAGACAGCTCCCAGAATGGAAGTTTCAATGGAAACATCATGAAATATCAGACAAAATAGGGAAAATCATGAAAAATCCATTGCCACGTTTGATGACAAGATGGTAAGTTGCACCTTTTCTGTTTTTTTTCTATCTCTGGTTGGTGGTTTGGAACATTTTTTATTTTTCCATATATTGGGAAGAATCATCCAAACTGATTTTCCAGAGGGGTAGGTCAACCACCAACCTGATCTATTTGGGGCTTAAAAAATCCCATCTGTTGATCATTTTTGAGGTCTATCACCTGGCAGGACCCGACTGCGGCTGAAGCCATCCGCAAGGCCTTGCAGGGCACGACCTCAGCACCACTGGCGCTGTCCATGAAGGAGGAGAGATGGGATGTTGCCTTCAAACATGGAGGCTTAACCAACAACAATTGAAGGTTTAAGCATTAATCATTGTTTTTCTTTTTATACAAGCCATGAGGACATTTAACCAACGAATTTTTGCTCACCCTCTGGTAAACTAACAGTTTGCAAAGTGGAAAATCACCATCTTTAAGAGGTAAATCAAGGAACTAAATGTGCCATTTTCAATAGCTATGGTAAATTACCAGAGGGTAACCAAGAACAAAGGAGGTTTAAGTTTAAGCATTAATTAATCTTGGGCTGTTCTTAAACCAACCATGATGACATTTGACCAACATACTTTTCGAACGTGGTCCGGAAATAACGTGGTTCACAAAAATTGCGATTGTCTTCAATGCATCATGTATTTTGATTTAACCGTCAAAATTTGGGATGTAATGGGATTTGCCTAAGACAAGAATTGTTAGTTATACCATGTTATACCCAAAAAAAGATCGCACTTTCAATCTGGATCATGATTGTTAAAGACGATGATTAAACGTCCAAATTTGAGGGTGCCCAATCTTCAGGCGTGTGCTGGCAACTGTTGGTGAACCCAATGTGAGAAGAATCCAAGTGTATATTTCTCCTAGTTAAATCACCAAACCAAGCTTTTGTTGCCTCTTTGGATCCATGCTGGAGCTACACTTTTCATCTCACCATAACACAATCAAGTGTTGGCTACTACTGACTGGGATTTGCCTCAGTTTCAAATGGTGGATACATGTGGATACCAGAAAATTACCATTGTTCTAAGGAAGATGTTGACATAGTTCGGGGTTTTGGGTTGCCCAACTTTGAGACCCAGCAACGACATCCGCAAGGAGCCCTTGCCACGACCAGTGGGGTTGAACACAGTGTCGCTATTGCGCGCCGCCAGCAATGCCTTAAATCTCGGGCCGAAGCAAACCATGAAAGTGGCGGAGGACGGGTCTGGGAGCGGCTATCCCCAATCACTTGAAGTGGAAAATAATGATAAATCAGTGGATTCTGGGGTAGCCTATTTTCAGACAAATTCATGGCTGAGTGCTGTCGCTCTGAGATGTTACTTGTTGGACAGGGAAGCTAAAGAGCGGTTTCAGCTTGGTGGTTTGGAGTGCTTTTGATGCAGACCTACTGGGGATGGCAACGGGGTGCAATCAGTAACCAGCGTCTTTCCACTGGTTGAAACTGGTTCTCGTTGGCAAAAGTCATTCATGTTGTTTCCTTCCAGTTTCATTGTGAGTGGTTTCAAATACAATTTATTTCCACTCCTACTGGAATGATCCTCAAGGGCTTTCACGCTTTTCACGAGGGGGATTCTCAACCAGCAACCCTCAGCCAGCAGGAGCTGTATTCCTCAGGTTTGATCAGCTATCCACGGACAGAAGCTTGGCATAGAATGGATGAAGGGGGCATCAAATAGATATGAAGCACCACAAAGTTAACATCCACTAGAAATCCCAAAGATTTGATCCTGCCTGAAACACCATAAGCCATGGCATGTTTTTCTTGGCCTTTTAAAGGCCCCCATAAAGGCAACGGTCACAGGAAACCAGTCGCTACCACAGCACCTTCGACCCGCGCGCCTCGCTGCGGCCGCTGGCCGCCTCCGCGGCTGCGCCGTTGCTTTCAGCGGCGGCGGAGAAGGCGCTGAGGACCTGGAAATCCACGGCGCAACGGCAGAGCTATCGCCACCTGGAAGCCATTTCAGGTCATCGCAACTAACCATGGGGGTCCTAAACTGTTTTTTTTTCCAGGGGTGTAGCCATAAATCCTGATTGGAGGGTCTATTGTTGAGTTTACCTCAGTAGCCTCTGGAGAAAAACACAACATTGGATGGATCAATACTTATATTGGACTACCGGAATGAGGGGTGATGAGCACAAGTCTGCCAGGTACTTTCTTCACCACAGGGCAAAGTTTTGAGGTTTTTGACCCACACTTCGGAGGAGCTTAGCTCAGTAAACCTTGGTCCATTTTTTTCTACCGATTGTTTTCTACACGGGTAGCGCATGGTCCACAATCAATGGGTAAACGGTAGCAAAACGGCATCTGGATTCTTCTGTCAACAAGAAGAACATGATTGGCTTTTAGCGGGGCTCACATGCACTTTGCAAGTTGAAATCATGTTCATAAATTCATAAGTTGGTAAACTGTCATGTTTGCCATTACTTGAGTGTCCAGAAATTGCACGCTAGTGGGCATGATTGTAAACTTGCCATGAGAGAGCGTCCCAAAGACTCTAGCTTTCAGACTAATTTATTTTAAATTATTTTAATATATGTTTAACATGTTTGAATATCTTGTATTTACTTGTATTTACCTAAAACACGGGTTTTGGGCACAAACTCTCGCGTCCGAGGTGCCCGGGATGTGGGAGACCACCCACCCATCGTGCCACTGCGGTCACCGGAACGGGGTGAGATCTATGGGCAGCAGAAGCGAATCTACGACTACGTGTGCCAACACTTCGTGGCGTGGCTGGGTGGCAAGCAGGGGATGTGTATAACGACATGTATAACATGGACTGTTTTTTGCGGAGTTGGTTGTAAGAACAAGTGGCAGTTTGATGCTTGGTTTCTTTTGATGGTCTGTTTCCACAAGGTGGTTTTGCTTACAAGACATCCAAAATTGGTTGCTGGCTGCTGGTTGTTTCCTGCTCTCAAAGCTTACTCGGGCCATTGGCGAATGCCGAATGCCCAATCAAAAATGGCTTAGTTCACACAATGTTCCTACATTTTCTGCAGGGTGGGTAGCAGCCACAAAAAAAACTGTACGCCTGTTGACTGGTTACCATGGGGGGATCTACAACCTGATCTAATGCGGCATATCGGCATATGATATTGTAGCCAATGATAGGCTGACCTATTCGCGAACCAGTATAGTGAGATGGGATAGTGGTATTTTTCATGGCTAATTTGATGATTTATACTTCGTCAATTCGTTGTTCATTTTATACATAAATATATATGTTCATTCCCATTTAGATCCATTTGGTAGTTCTATATGGTTGGCCAATCTTTCTTAGCAATAGATTCTGAATCGATAGTCATTTTGTTGTTCTCTTCGATGCTGGGTGTCATCCTTGGTCACCACCAGTGCTGGCTAAATGAACAGCTGTTGCTGGGTATCTCCCTGTCATACCCTCAGCTGGTGATGTTTCTACATATTCCTACTATATCATCATTTTGCTGCCTATAGCAATCAACCCCAAATCTTGTTGGTTGAAACTCAGAAACCACCTACTACCAGCCACGAGGTCCTGGCTGAGTGATGTGACGTTGCAACGCTATGAGGTTGCTTGGCTGGGAATGTGGTTGGCAGAGCGTTGGTATATGAGATGTAGATCAGAATTTGATTTCATGGCTCATTGCAACTAGAGATGTTTCAGGCTTGGGGAAGGCTGCGTGTCAAGCAAGCGAAGTGCTGGGTCACCATCCGACCGGCCTCTTGAAAACTTGACCTGCAATGGATATGTTTCTTTGCCGGTGAAACCATAATTCTTGTTGCGAAAAACCAGCAGTTCAAGTTCCGTAGCAGTTTCAGCAACTATTTCATGGAAAAAATTTCTTTGTGTATCCATGTCTATCCGTCTATCCCATGCCGATTCAACACGGTTAAACCACCATGGTTTCCAACTTTCTGATAGAATATTTCCACATGGTTCCATCATCTGGGTATGGATCAATACCTATTAATACCATTTTTAGGGGGATGAACATCCATTTACCAGCTATTTTGAGGTTCACCAGGGGTACAAGGTTTTGACACACTATCATCTTCCACCATGTTTCACCGCATTTTGCCATGGCACGGCCCTAGGCCACCTTGGAGGTCGCTGGTTTCCGGTTCCAGCTGTTGCTGCGTCAACGGAGAGATCCCGATCCGGGCTGGCTGCGGGCTATGCCCTGGCGCATCGGCGAGTGGCTCGGGATGGATCTTTGAAGAAAATGGAAGATATATACCATCTGGTAAACTAACATAACTATTGAAAATGGCCATTTATAGTGGATTTTCCCATTAAAAATTGTGATTTTCCATAGCTATGTTAGTTTACCAGAGGGTATACCATCTGGTTAACCATTTACAGAAAAATGGCCCATTTACAGATATTTATACCATCTGGTTATTTAACAGTTTGCCATGGAAAGATCCACCATGCTATGAATAGGTGAAGCATCTATTTCGATTAGGGCCATCTATACCATGGCGAACTGTTAGTCATAACCAGAGGGTATATATATATATATGACCCAGACCCCCAGAGTGAACGGGAACCCTTGCTACGCATTCGGGAAAACAAGTAAACAATAAATAATGAAAACAGAAATTTCAAAAATCAAACTAAAACAATAATAAATGATAATAATAGTAATTAATTAAAAAATGGAAAGATTAAAATATATATAAAAAAATGGAAAATGAAGTGAACATACAGAAGGCAAAAAATGTATATATAAATAATCATTGTTTTTCAAAGAATAAAAAATATTGTCTTTTCGGAAAACAGGTACTGTAATATATAAGAATGAAAAATGAACACATTGAAACAAATGAATAAATGAAATATCCTTAAAAATCCAATGCATAATTCGTATATAGTGTCTAGTTTTTAGATTGCTTTCAAATTGGTGGGAGCAATGTTCTTTGAGTGACAATCCAAATGCTCAAAAGTCGCGCCTGCGGCGGGCCTTTTTTTTAAGATTCATAGATTTTTTTTCGTTGGCAGGCGGCAAGGCTTCTGTTTGCAACAAACGTCCAAATTATTTTAAACACCATACATGTAAAAACGAAAGACCAAGAAAAATAAGCATGAACATTGTTAAACAAAATGTTCAAACAAAAGCGAACAGACTTGAAGAATCAAAGAATGTTTCTGGATTATGTCCATTTGTTTCATGCTCAACAGCAGCTGCAGCGCTGCTGTGGAGCAAGTCCAATGACCTGTTGTAAGATGTTGCAAGTATTTGTTTTGGAATTCTTTAGGTGCCTGAATTCGTTTCTTTATGGTTCCTGTTGTTTTCTGCGCATACTTTATTTTGACCTACGACCTACGCTGTGAGCATCTACTAGTTTGTCACCCAAATTCTTCACAAAATGAGTCATGTGGATGGCTGCAGTTACCTGATTCAATACAATTTGCTCAAAACCCTTTCAAACTGGATTTCAATCTGAAACAATTGGTTTGCAAATATCCTAATCCTTCTTTTCGTGTAATTCCCTTATTTCCTTGAATTATGAAAGTTTCACAGAACTATATACATATATACATATATATTTATATTTAAATATACATATCTTCATCTAGACCAATCTTTATTTCAACAACCATCACCATAACAACCATGGCCTTATCCAAGCCTAGCACCGCCCTGTAGGCTCTCCCTGGACCTCACCGGCCTGGAGCGCCTCACCGCGCTGCTGCGACGCCTGGACGGCCGCCCGGTCGCCTGGCGCCCGACGGCCGCGGCGCTGCGGCAGCGCTGGACGGAGGCGCCGAAGCCGTTGACGGAGGCGGAGCTGGTGGCCACTTGGGATGAACGGGGGGAGATGAGCCCCAGACAAGTTGGTGGCAAAACTGGTAGATTTTTTTTTCGGAAATATCATGCAAAATTGGTCATGCCTGCTGAAAGACAAATGGGGAATATATAGATGTTCTAGAATATGTTATTACCTGGTGGAACATATGAGGAAATACATATGTTCTATGATGTTCTATATTATTGTTCTAAGATCTGAATGTGAAAATGAGAATGGTGAAATAATACTAGGATTCGTCTTTATTGGAACGTGTTGATGTTTCAATATGGCTCATATGGTTCAATATTAAAAGACCCTATCAAAATATCAAATACCAGTAGTACCGCACAAGGCGGTGGCGGAAGTTTCAAAAATAGGAAACCTATAGGAGAGGTGAGTTGTTGTGAATCACGGATGGCAGAGCAAATCCACTCATGGACCGAAAGGTGGTTGGAATATCGAGCTATCTATCTATCCATCCATGTTTCTATCTATCCATCCATTTGTCTGTCCATTGCCTATCTGTCTATTTATCTCCTCTATCCATCTATCTATCCATCTATCTATCTATCTATCTATTTGTCTATCTATCTATCTATCTATCTATCTATTTTTCTATCTATCTATCTATCTATCTAATCTAATCTAATCTAATCTAATCTAATCTAATCTAATCTAATCTATCTATCTATCTATCTGTCTATCTATCTAATCTATCTAATCTATCTAATCTATCTAATTAGCTAGCTAGCTAGCTAGCTAGCTATCTATCTATCTATATATCTATCTTATCTTATCTATCTTATCTATCTTATCTATCTTATCTATCTTATCTATCTTATCTATCTTATCTATCTTATCTATCTTATCTATCTTATCTATCTTATCTATCTTATCTATATTATCTATCTT
>Ga0126342_10015805_pt1 | contig 13196 bp, 13 predicted proteins | sample Cyp1metagenome_FD_92528 | JGI IMG/M metagenome (GOLD analysis project Ga0126342, IMG submission 92528) | Coral microbial communities from Lord Howe Island, Old Settlement Bay, Australia - Cyphastrea 1 metagenome | ecosystem: Host-associated > Invertebrates > Cnidaria > Coral ... | reverse complement strand
AGTAGTAGTAATAATATATATATATACAGTAATATAAATATATATATATAGTCATATATATATAGAAATAAATATATAGTAATAAATAGAGACATAGTAATATATATATATATAGTAATATATATATAGTAATATATATATATAGTAATATATATATATATTACTATATATTTATAGTAATATATATTTATAGTAATATTTCTATATTTATAATAATATATATATATTTAGGAATAATATAAATATATATATATAGTACTATATGTTTATAGTAATATATATATATATATATATATTCAAAGGAATGGTGCACTCACGTCCTGTGCTTGGGACGATCTGGCACTGTCATCATTTGCCGTTGCACATCTGTCATCTTGAGATTTTTCTCGAAGCTGCACATCACAAGCCAACGACAATCATCCAAGCTGAACACATGAACTCCTACTATTTCATACTACTATTTCAATCTATTTTATATACGCTATGGTAATCAAACATGACAATGGAAAATCACCAGGTTTTCCAGCTGACATTCCCATGTTTTTTTTGCCAATTTATAGCGGATTTCCAGTGGCCATCATCACCGGAGTGCTCATTGGGCGTGATCGTTTAAAAGGCCGTCCGAGTGCTATGAGTGCTGTATACAGGTCTTCGAAAACTCGCTTTCACAAATCCTCGTTTAAGGCCCTTTTTACACAATCTCGCTTTTCTCCACAGAACTATTTTGATATACTTTGATCCCTTATTGACGATCTTCAATCAGTGAAATAGTTTAACGGGGGTGGGGGATTTGATCCCTTATTGAAGATCTTCAATCAATGTAATCATTGAAAATGCGGATTAAGTTGGGACCAGGTGTAAGTTGGGACAGTTTAGAGTTTGGGCGAACGGTGGCGCCTGAGCCTAACCAAAAACAATGGTCTCTGCACATTGTTTCCTTAGTTTCCCCATCGCTCTCCCGATGCCGCCAACTCTTTCAACCATTGCCTCATGGGGACTCATATGGTTCTTGTTGAAACTTCTGCCATGGTCAGGGTTGAATCTCTGAAAGGCCTGTGGACATTTCATTGGATGCCAGCTAGTTTTCAATACAGTAATTCAGGAATTCAAATTCAATTTCAGGCTCAAAAAAGTCACATCCAAGAAATTAATCATCATCCAATTTGTCAAACTCCTGGAATGTGTGACATCAACCCATCTGTGAAACAGCCTGTCGTGTTTGGGACACTCGTGGGGCGAACCATCGATTCAGGCATCGATGAATTCAGAGTGGCCTCCACTGTCAACGAGCATCGCGTTCGAACGCTCAATTGTGATAGTACATTCACTGAGTAAAATCAATTGTGGCAGGACAACTTCAGAGCCGACCTGGTTCTGACTTCCGATTCTTGATGACCGACTTGTCAATATGATGCAAATTGGCTGTATCTCATGTGCCACTCATGCGACTGTGGTAAACATGCCAATCACGATTTCCACCAGGCCTAGATAATTCATGATAATTCACCTGAGGAAACCTGCGATAGACAGGGTGAATGATGGGCTGCCAGGAACATGACCCAAACATTGGTCAGTGGCCGTGGAACATCTCGAAAACCTATACAAGACCTGCTTGGCTCTGCTGTATCATCCTAGCTGAGCTCTGCTGGAACTTGGATACGTGCAATAAATCAACCAATCTGTTACACAACTATCAGTTCTTGGCCACCAAAAAGGTGCGCCCCATGCATGCGTTCGCCGTGGATGAGCTAGTGATCACTGATCACAGCGTTCAAACGTGAACTCAATATGTATATACTGTATTGCCTCGCGCAACCGGACTTGGAGTTATTTGACTCCACCCTCGAGTAAGAGCCGCAGCTTAGCTTCTGGCACCCAGCCAGCTGTGTCCTCTGCTTTCCAGCTGAATCAGACATATCAGTGACATATCCAACAATGTGGAAGAGATCAGAATCTGCTAAGCTGCGGCGTAGCCTTCATAATCCCATTCGACAACCACCCCCATAGCGGGGAGTGAAACGTATCAACAGCATAGTCACACCCAATGTTGGGTGGGACCCCACCACCTTCCGCGCAAAGGTGATCAACACGCAAAGGTGATCAACAATCCCTCAAGACCCTTGGCAAGGCTTGGATTACTCCAGGCATTTTCCTTAGCTACTGCCCCATTCACCCATGCTTAAAGCTGCATGATCATTGCCCCCAAGAGATACTTTTGAAGAGTGAGACAGCTTCGACTTCCTCGCTGTGTCAAATATGTTCACTATGAAAAAACTCCAAAGGGCAAACTTGGAAACACCCCGAAACCCAAGTTTGGATGGTTGACAACTCAGAAATGACCCAACTCTTTGAATCTCTGGGCATTAGATATATCTCAACAGCCCAGGGTGGTGTTTGGGAGGGCCAAAATGCAATTTCCCCGTCCTACTGTGGTGAACCCAATAGTAACCATCAGTAACCAAGCTTTTCCGATATGGTTTCTAATGTCAAAAATTGGAAATGGAAAAATGAGGTACCATCTGGTTGTCTAACATAGCTATGGAAAATCCCTTATAAATGGAGGGTTTAATGGGAAAATCAACCAGAGGGTATACCTTCATTACTCTCAACCTGGCCAAATTTGGGTCATGAATGCAACTGTGGATAGAGATATATACATATATATATATCCAAGGCTCAAATCTGAGGACACAGAAAGAGGTTTTCGCCAACGAAATCAACCATGTTGGTCAGTTGTTCATAGTTTTTTTGTTTAAAACATTCCCAACATATCGTGGTAAACAAACTTAAATATGAGTTGTTAAAAGCACGCAGAAATCAAAAGATCAAGATTTATTCCAACAAAGACATTGCTTTGCGAATTCGATAACAATCCCACATTAGTTTTACATCCCTCATTTTACCGGTCAACTCATCAGCATAGACCAACTATGGCCAATTCGTGCCTCAGCAGACTGCCTGAGAGCTTGTCCGGGTTGTAGATATGAGCCAAGAGGAAGCAGGCGAAATCCAGCAGCAGCAGAAAGTGGACGATATGACCTCCGATGAGGGACTGGGACACTTTGGATAAGATTGGGGGAGGGAACCTGCCAATACCAAGAGGATTTTTGTTGGGCAGATATTGAATTGGACATCTGCAAATAAAACTTCTGTGCTGTGGATTTGATGGGGATAGATGTATCCTGTAATCGATACCATTGGTGTTGCGACAGACTCCCAATATGAAGAGACACAACTAGCTTTGCCGCTCTTTGGGGCCACGAATGCGTTTCTTTTTTTAATCCCGGGTGTAAACCAATCGTTGGCCGGCAGTTTGGGGTTGCTGTCTTGGATATAAGACATGCTGAGTCTTTTAAACTATACCAACATCCAGATTTCAGAAAAAAGTGAAAACGTTGATGGATTTCACTTTCAGACACATAACAGCAACATAAAAAGTGAATCTTAAAGAGACACAACTTGCTGTGCCATGAGAGTCTCCACGAGTCGATTTTTTATCGCAAACGTACAGGCGCCTACGGCACCGAAGGGTTCATTGAAACCCAAGCGATAGGCCGAGAACAGGTCCTCCAATTGAAAACAGAATCATGATCTGAGAACACAAGTTTTAACATGAATAAGACATATTTAATATGTAAATCATGTATATCACATACCTCTGATGTATATAATTGGTCTGATATATTTAACGATTGAACTTAAGACATCCAAAATTTCTAACAACATAATGCAATGACACTGATGATGATTTTTCAGCATGCAGAAGTATTGAAAATCCGGCCATGAGGTCACCCAGTTTCAATCTGTCGACCTTGAAAGTAGCTACCTGCAGCAAAATCGGAAATCAAGGGAGCCTGACATGACAGAATTTTGTGCCTCAACAACCAGTACCCGCAGGTCCCAAAATCCTGCGTGGTGTCCCCAATCCTGTAACACACCTCGTCTTCTAGTAATATAGCTTGGCAAAGGACACTTAAAATGCCAAAATACTACAGTAGGCGCATCCGGGAGGTTCCGTTGCCATAGCTCAGACAACCGGCAGATACCTCGAAGACAAATTTGTTTGGTCAGTCCCTTACGTGGGCTATCCACAATGTATGTAACATCTATCTTATATAATCTTATATAGGTGTCCTAAAATCTGGGTACCTCAAGCCATTGGTTTTCCCAGTGATCATACTTAAACCATTTATTTTAAAAGGATGATTTTGTGGTACCATCATTTTAGGAAAACTCCATGATGATCCCAGTCCTCCATGACATAGAAGGCCACCAGGAATGCGAAGAAGGCCGAAGCCTCGTTGCGAGCAACTCCCGAAACATGTGCGGGATTTGCAGCTTCGAAAAACATAAGAAACTCATGTGGCATCATCAACCCAAACAAAGGTACACAACATCTGTTTGTACAATGTTGTAGACTTGAGACCATCAAATACCTGATCATGTCATATAATACATATATACTTTAGCAGGTCGAAAGTGATGTGGAAGCTCTACCAGCCAGTCTAGTGAGGTGATCATCGGCCTGAGATTCTTTGGCTGCTGTGATGCTACTCCAATCCTGTGGGGCTTCAATTTTTCGGCAAATATCGAAGCAAAAACCCCTGGAATCATCTGTTAAACATCTCTTCTTCGAATGCCCATTGATGTCAAGACTTCTGAAGTCCGTGCTTCCCGCAGCAAACCTCATCTGGACAATGGTTTAGAGAAACCAGAATAAATATGAATAAATTATGAATAAATTATGAATAGATTATGAATAGATTATGAATAAATGTGAATAAACCTCAATATCAGAATTATTCATCACATATTCCGTTTGACGCATGGATGTCACCGTTGATGTCCTCGCCCTTCTTCACAGTGCTGTGCACCATCCAAACCGCAGGCACCTCAGTGGTAAAAAACAAACAAAGTGCCAAATCAGAAACCATAGGTTTATGAATAAATCGTTGTATAATATATATATATATATAAATACATATATATATATATATCATGTGAGATAAATTCTGAAATAGATGAGATTAGATTAGATTAGATAGATTAGATTAGATTCGATTCGGTGAGATTAGATAGATAGATAGATGGATAGAATAGATAGAATAGATAGATAGAATAGATAGATAGATGGATAGATAGATAGAATATGTAGAATAGATAGATAGAACAAACAGAAACATAAATAGGTAGAATAGATCGACAGAATAGACAGATAAAAACTATAGATAGAATAGATAGATACAATAGAAAAATATAATAGATATAAAAAAAATAGAAAGATTGAGTAGATAGATAGAACAGAAAAAAAGAAAATATAGATAGAAAGAATAGATATAATGGAAAGAAATAATGAAAATATAGAATACAGTTAGAATGAATAGATAGAACGAAAAGAAATAATGAATATACATAACGAAAACAAAGAATGAATAGATAGAAAGAAAAACAGATAGATAGATAGATAGAAAGAAAAGATAGAATGAATAGATAGATAGATAGATAGATAGAAAGATAGATAGATAGATAAATAGATAGATAGACAGTTAGATAGATAGATAGATAGACAGATAGATAGATAGAAAGATAGATAGATAGATAGGTAGATAGATAGATAGATAGATTAGATAAACCGATAGATAGATAGATAGATAGATAGATAGATAGATAGATAGTTAAATAGATAGGTAGATAGATCGATAGATCGATCGGTCCATTCATAGAATAGATCGATTAGATTTGATAGATAGAAAGACAGACAGACAGACAGACAAATAGATAGATAGATTAGGTAGAATAGAGAGATAAATTAGATAGATTAAATTTCTTAGCTAGGTTAGATAGATTAGATAGATTCAATAGATTAGATAGATTTGACCGATTAGATAGGCTAGAAAGATTAGATCAATTTGCTAGATATATAAGATAGATAAGATAAGATAATATAAGATGAGATAAGATAAGATAAGACAGATAGATAGGTAGATAGGTAGATAGATAGATGGATGGAAAGATAGATAGAACGATAAATAATTAGTTAGAAAGATAGATAGATAGATAGATAGATAGATAGACAAATAGACATATATACATATCTGCAAATAAGCATATATACATATATACATAAATGCATATACATATATATATATATATATATGAATAGATATTAAATGAATTTCCACAAAATGTTGTTTTCCTTGACACCTATGCATTGCAAACTCCTAAGCAAATCCATAGCCATTCCCTTGCAGAACCCTCTGGGCCCAGCGACAAAAGCCAGGATTTCGATGTAGTTTGCCGAGGTAAAAATGGTGCTCTCCAACAAGCTCTGGTGGTTATAGAAATCCACCACCTGAAACCACCAGAATTTCCAAGGTGGGTAAAGTTCGTAAGATGGGCGATTGAGATTAAACTTTAAAGGCTGATGGATGTACTTCTTGTATTGTTTTTTTTTTCATATTGGTCATTGTAATCATTCTCTGCTTCTCTAGATGTATATCTAAAACTTAAAAATCATTCATATTCACCAAAGAATGTACATCCCCTTTCATAGGTCACGTGCTCAAGTAATATTTCCAGACATTGACATATGTTTGCTCGTGCGATATATATATATATATATATGTATTGGTGGTCCAGTCATGGTCAGCTAGTCACACTGGAGCTTTGTTTGATAGCATGACAAAATGAAACGTCTGACATCAACCGATATAGAATAGATATATGCATATATTGTACTCTGCAGATCCTCAAAAAATGTTTGATGTCCAACAGAAATACATCACAAATACCATCAGGAATGCAAGGTGATAGTCTCTACATTGATGGGTGGTCGGCCAGTGGTCGGCGGATTATTCAATCGCAAGCATGATTGACAAATTTGATTTGATAAGATCAATCTAAAGACAAACTGTTTATTGTATGTGTACATAGTAAATATATGTATATATATATACACATACATCATCACTGTATTATTATCCTTCCTACCCTTGGTCCGTGGATGTTTTAAATTGGTGTGTGTGTATATATATATTGTACTGGTTGGTGGTCTCAACCCCTCTGAAAAATGTGAGTTCGTCAGTTGGGATGATGACATTCCCAATATTAATGGAAAAATAAAAGCCATGTTCCAAACCACCAACCAGATATCCGTATTATAACATATTATATCCATATTCCCATTATATTCCCATTATATTCCCATTATATTCCCATTATATTCCCATTATATTCCCATTATAACAAGACATGTCATAAATGGCACTGGGCTATAGCTCTAAGGTCGGTTTCGCCACAGAAATGTCTCCCACCTCCGTAAGAAATGCACTGCCCACAGCCAGCAGGACCAAAGCCAGCAGGTCCTGGGGGTTCCATTTAGGATTCCCCAAAATAGGGGGAACCAACAATGTGGTGCCCCCAAGATAGCTAAGTTGGTTTATAACTCTAATAAGTAGGACTGATGATAGATATATCTACAGTTAATGGGATTATAAATCAACTTATAACTAGGGGGCACCACCTTGAAGTGAACATCATTCAGATCTTAAACTTACACCCTATCTGCCAGGGTCTATGTTAATTTACCAAAGGGTAAATCATCTGTTTTTTCTTGAACAAAACAAATCCATCTGTTTGCATCACTGACTTTAGAATCTTTAGAACTTTTCAGACGACTTCGCAGCAGGTCTCCATTCCGGCCAGCAAAACTATAGATATGGAAAGCCCGATGGCTTCCCGATGGATTCAATGATCTACAAATGCTGGAATACCCATAGGATCCATATATGCTATATATGGTAACATTTAGCATCAATATACCCCCAATGTTAGCATATATACCAGACATGGATCCTATGGGATATGTTTCCCAAATATCTATATTGATTCATGAATGTTTGGAGGGTAACGTATCATGTTAGTCACATTAAAACATTATCCGTGATGATTCTTCGTGGCATCACCATTTCAGGACCAACGGGCAAAACACAAGATCCAAAACTATCTATCTAAACCTTTTAAACATAGCCTGGTTGGTGGTATACCTACCCCTCTAAAAATATTAGTCAGTTGGAATTATGACAGTCCCAATATATGGAAAAATAATCCAGCCATGTTCCAAACCACCAACCAGTAGTAGCTGCCTAGATAGCAAGCAGAGCTTGGGTCAACAATTTGGGGCTTTATACCCAGGGAAAATGATGATCCGCTGAGGCACCATCTGGCAGCGTAGCGAGGAGAAGCGGAAGTCAAATCCTGCTGGTGACTCGGAGGTTTCCAAGAGCTGGATGGTTTATCATGGATAAATGGAAATCTCCAGCTAAAATTATATATAGATAATTAACATAAATCCAAATCATCATGGATAATCTATGAACATCCTACTAAAATGGATGATTTGGGGGTACCATGGGGTACCCCCATGGTTGAATCCGTCACCGGAAAATCCCACTTTCATTGGACATTGGTCCCCTCATCACCTTGGCGCCCGGCCTAGATACAGGGCTGCACAAACACCAATGAGCCCAATCAGGTTGCACTTTCCAATACCCACCTGCAGGAGAAGAAGATGACCAGGAAGTTGGTGTTTCAAAATGAATGACTCTAGAGCTGTTTGGGATCGTTTGAGTCTAGGCTGTAACTCTGCTTGAGGCTCCTGGGGGAACTGAACTGATTATTGATGTGTTTGCATAGATAACGCGCACAATAAGCGTGATAGCACAAGCAAAATCACCTACCGCTGGTGCCAGGCTGAATGAATCTGTCTTTCAGTTGACTTCTCTCTTGCACGTTTGCATACCTCATACCTCTGATCCAGAAAATTATAGTACTGACTAGCTCAAAGGAACTCAAAATCAACACATTTATGCATCATCATCCTCATGTCCAAATGTTTGTGCGGCTGGACCTCCAGCAACGGCCAGGAACAAACGCGCAAGGCAAGAAAGCATGCGTGCATCAGAAGCACCTGGCAGGACCCAGGGCGACAACTGGCGGATGCCACAATGGGTGCTCCGTGTATGGTATACCTATAGTAACCCCCAAAAAGGATAGAGAACTTCATCTTCATGAATCTTCCAAATTTTAACAGGGATTTACTACATAGATTTACTGTTTCTCTCTTTTTCTCTCTTTTTGGGGATCACTATACGCAAATATGTTTCTATATGCATTTCTATCTTTGCTGATCCAAATCCAACGCTTTGGGGGGCGTGGTTGCATGTCGTATTTGCACGGTCACTAGTCCAAAGGCTTGCTATTCTTTGCTATATACTTGTGCTCTGTCGCATACATGTCGTCATCCAGTAAGTTCAAGTGGTGATCACACATTTGCCAGCTTGCCAATAGCCAACACACAATTTTTTCCTACTGACATTGCGAGGGTTGCAAAAAGGGCTCCCACCGCTGCGACCGCTCGTCCAATGTAAATGATTCAAGCCCCGCCAGCTGAACTGACGCACCCATCGGGTGCTTAAGACAGGGGCTCGAGGTGTCACTTCTCGTCACACTTGGACGAAAGTTTCAAGATGTTTCAACAAATCCACCTGTTTTCTTCCATCATTCAGGAATCTTTTCCATCTCGCAATGCAAGTGGTGAACAAACTCATCGCTTCCTTCGGTGCGCAAGTACCTTAGATAAACACGGCAACATGGTGGCCTGGTCCTGGTGCCATGGTGAGGATGCTGAGAATAGGGAAGTTGAAAAAATGGTGCCATATATATATATATATATATCCATATATATATATATTATATATATATCTCCTGGGTGTATATATATATATAAATAAATACATCTATATATATATAAATCCCTCTCAATGGCAGGTTCACCATCCCCCAAGTAATGGTCACATATTTTAATTTTTCGACCATGGCACATATATATATATATATCCCCATTATAAATAATTTCACCATATTTGGTGGTGAGATCCCTAAACACTTTTTGGTTTACCATCCCACTAAAGTTGGTGATATACATCCCATTAAACCCCGTAAAACCCCATTAAATGCCATTGAAGTTGGTGATATATCGCATTAAACCCCATGTTTATCCAACTAATCCAACGAGCAGCTTCTCATGGCAGCCATGGCACATGTCGTAGACCAGCTTCCCATCCTCCAATTTGTAGATCCTGCGTGATCCCGTCGCAGGCCTCGGAAGCAAACAGAGAACTCTCCCGAGGCGAACGGAAACAGAATACGAAATGATAGTGGATATAGCCACTATATTGGATATCCACTATGAAAATGGGATATATATTGGAAAATAAATATCTGCTAGTTGGATATATCATCCATTAATAGTGGAATAGTCCCAGTGGAAAAAACATGGCTGGTTGGTGGTTTTAACCATCTTGAAAAATATGAAAGTCAATGGGAAGGATTATCCCATATAAAAATGGAAAAAAATGTTTGAAACCACCAGCTAGTAACAATAATAACAATAGTACAGTAGTACAATAGTAATATGATTTATATGTTATGAACATTTATGTAAGAAACATAGTATTATGTTTCTGTAACAATATGTAACAATAATAATACTGTATAGTCATGTTCAGAATAATATTCAAGAATCAGGATAATGTTACAAGGTTTTGATAAGGTTTAAGAACCTTCAACATGATAACATGATTGTAATAGTTGTGATTGATCTGTAACTACTTATTTATATTCCCAGAAATTCGCTTTCTTTGGAGTAGTCCAAGCGTCTTGCCACCTGCTGCTGGTCCGCGCTGGAAGCAGTCCTCCGTGTCTGCCAGACATTCGAAGATGTTCTGAGCAAAGTCGAAGTGAGCGGTTTTGTAATACCTGACCGCTAGCCACAGCGTTCATACTGCATCGCATCTCCGGCGTTCCAGCCATGCTAAAAAAGATAACTCAGAGAAATCGCCTTTCATTGAACATTTTGACCCATATTCGTTCTAGTGGTTGATCAATGCAAACAACAGCAACATGCTCAGGGTTCAAAGCCTGATACCATATTTGGGGCATTGACATCCATTTACCTGCCATTTACAATGATGTGAACAACAAGCGTCGCTTCTTGATGATTCCATTCCGCACGGAACACTGTAATGTAGTCATATTATGTAGTCAAGTGGCTGCATCCTCTTGATGCATGGACAATAAAGAAACATATTTCACGGGATGGGTTTAAGGGAACATTTACGACGGAAACGCCTATAGAAATCACGGGGAAAACCATGGAGTTTCCTGTCGATTTTCCCAACTCAACCAATCCAGTGAATATTTCGATGGCAAAAATTGCTCACTGGCGGCACTGGTTTCGTCTAAGAACGGAAAAAACAACAGTTGATGGCGAAACATATATGTTCACCACGTATCATATTTTATTACGGGTTATGATTATTGTCCATCCTTATATATAATGTATAATAATACACGTATATATATATATATCATACATATATATATAACAAAATTGCAATAATATATATATATATATACTTGTATTGTATTATATCATAGTCCATATCCAATCTTATCAAACCATGCAAGTTTGGGGGTTCAAAAACCTTGAGATACGCTGACAACAAGGCGCTCATTGACGCTGAAGGGATGGCTGAGCATCAACTCGGCCTTCTTCACCTCGCCCTCTTCGGGTTTGGGCAAAATCTTCAGGAACCTTCATGGCTGAAACTGGTGCTTTCATGGAGTTTAACGGGATTTAATCGGATTCTACTTTTATAATTTCTGGTTGGTGGTTTCAACCCGTCTGAAAAATATTGAAAGTCAGTTGGGATGATTATTCCCAATATATGGAAATTCAAAAACAAAAACAATGTTCCAAACCACCAAACAGAAAAAACATATGTATATATATATGTATATACTTAATATCTGCAGAATCAACCACTTGGGGGTTTCCAAAACGTCATGGGGTCACCATTTTTGTTTCAATACTTGGATGATTTGGGATACCCCCCGACTTTAGGAAATCTTCAAAATTGGTGGTACCCAAGGTTCAGAGAAGCGCAGATACTTGACTCCACAAGAAGGTGTCTGAAAGTGAGTTTAGGAGAACTGTCAAGAACCAGCAGAACTAAGTAAGATTTGAATAGATGTGAAATTATGATGATACACATATTGTGTGAATGTGTATGTCCTGCAAAGTAGTGCAGTCACGGGGCTGTACTTTCACGTTAATCTGAAGGTATTGTAATTTATTGTACTGATTTGTACTACCAGTAGTACCGCACAAGGCGGTGGCGGAAGTTTCAAAAATAGGAAACCTATAGGAGAGATTGATTGTTGTGAATCTGGGATGGCAGAGCGAATCCACTGATGGACCAAAAGGTGCTTGAGGTCTCCTCTCTCCTCTCATTCTCTCTCTTTCTCTGACTATCTACCCACCTCCCAACCTATCTATCTATCTGTCTGTCTGTCTGTCTGTCTATCTGCCGACCTGTCTATCTGTGGTGCAGTGTCATTCAATGTAATGTAGTGTAGTGTATTGTAGTGTGGTGTAGTGGAGTGTGGCGGAATGTAGTGTAGTGTAGTGTAATGTAGTGTAGTGTAATTTAGTGTAGTGGAGTGTAGTTGTGTAGTTGTAGTTGTAGTTGTAGTTGTAGTGTAAGGTAGTGAAGTGTAGTGGAAGATAGTGTAGTATAGTGTAATGTAGTGTAGTGGAGTGTAGTGTAATGTGATGTAGTGTAGTGTAGTGTAGTGGCGCGTAGTGTAGTGTAATGTAGTGTAATTTAGTGTAGTGGAGTGTACTGGAGTGTAGTGTAGTGTAATGTAGCGTACTGAAGTGTAGTGTAGTGTAATGTCCTGTAGTGTAGTGTAGTGGAGTGTAATGTAGTGTAGTGTAGTGTAGTGAAGCGAAGCGACATCTGAACCTCCAAAAGTGGTCCGAACCCCTAGTGCTTTGAACATTTTGACTTCGAAATGTGCTTTGCGCCACAACGGCGTGCACTTTTTCGACATCTCAACCCCCAAAAGTGGTCCGACAATGGTGTGCTTTGTACATTTTGACTTGGAAATGTGCTTCGCGCCACAACGGCATGCACTTTTTCGACATCTCAACTGCCAAAAGTGGTCCACACCCCTAGTGTTTTGTACATTTTGACTTCGAAATGTGCTTCGCGCCACAACGGCGTGCACTTTTTCGACATCTCAACTTCCAAAAGTGGTCCGAACGTGGTGTGCTTTGTACATTTTGACTT
>Ga0126342_10015804_pt1 | contig 13196 bp, 7 predicted proteins | sample Cyp1metagenome_FD_92528 | JGI IMG/M metagenome (GOLD analysis project Ga0126342, IMG submission 92528) | Coral microbial communities from Lord Howe Island, Old Settlement Bay, Australia - Cyphastrea 1 metagenome | ecosystem: Host-associated > Invertebrates > Cnidaria > Coral ... | reverse complement strand
TGTGCTTCATGTGGTGTCATGCCGTGAACCCGCTGGATTGGACCAAACCCCGGAAGCTGGAAGAAACACAAAGGGTAACATTACAAAGCCCTTTGAATCCATTATTTTCGGAGGATACCAGAAAAGCTGTAAAGCCAACGAATTCAAAAAGGGATCCAAACGTCAACTCATTGAAACACAAAAGACCCGAAGTCACTCACCTCCTTTACCCTTTTCAGAGAATTCTGCCAACCCTGAGGGCCGGCATCCACTTGACCCTATTGAGGCTCAGCTGGGATGGCCAGCAACTGTGGACATGTCTCAACTGAGACAACTGGCCCGCGTTCGAGCTGAAACTTTGACACTTCGGTACGGCAACTGAGGTGATGACGTGGAGGCAATGCCCGCCAAATGTGCTGCGCGGCTGGTGGTGGCGTGGTTCTCGCTGTCTACTTCTCGTCGAGTCACCGAAGTGTCCATGGTGCTGTTGCCACATGGCAACCTTTGAACACTTGGCTTGGAGGTGCCGAGGCTGCCGAGGCCTCCCAGGATCAGACACCCGACCACCGAAGCCGGACCAATTTTTGACTTAGCGATTCGCTTGGCCAACTTGGGATATGCAAAAGACCCGCCATCACAAGTCGGTTCAGGACAACATTCTTTTTTTTCCCCAATTCAAACTGCCGGCCTCTCGAGCGCAACAGCGAGCAACAAACGACAGCGTAGAGTTAAATTAAATGTGCAACGTCAAATCAACAGGTGCCCGGGTCGCTGTTTCCTGCTGATTCACGTGAAATCGCTTGGGATCTTCTGAAGGCTTTTTAAATGCTCACGAATAGAGTACCTAATCCGGTCACCAAGGTTCCGTTCAAGGTTTTGGATAGCAAGAGAAACTAACAAATACCAAATCCTGGAAGGGACAGAAAAATCGAGATCCGCTATGGCAACAGCTGCTATGGCAACAGCTGCTATGGCAACAGCTGCTAACGCAGCCTACTTAGGTGCAGCCTACGAAACACTGCTCTCCTTGGAGCTCAAGGGTAGCTGCATCTACTGACACACCTTTCACTTTTTTATTCGTTTTTGTTGGGCTCTTGGCGACGTCAATTGTCGCTTCTTCATCGGTTTTTTTTATTTTTTCTGTTTCTCAGTTTCGGATCACACATCAGTGCTGCCGCACCGGACAAAGATGCAGCAGGCCACCGACACCACGAGGAGGTTGTGATAGGTTGTGACTCCTCAGGTTTCATCTTGTGCAACATCGCTGGAATGGAAATTGAACCGAATATAATAGCTCTGCCATGAGCTGATGTAGATTCCATTGCCTTCCGTGCTGCTTCCAAATCAATTTGCGCAAGTTCTCCTCGCATCTGCATAGGGCTGCTTCGCCACTGCCACTGTTGTGCCTCATGACGAGGTCCCAAGCTCCACTTTTCCAACAAGGTTTGCCGCCATACTTGTCTGACGTGGTGGGCTTGCTCAGATGTTTCGGCGCTTGCCGGCAAGTGAAGATGTAGCTCTCCATGCTTCCAGCGAAGGTGTACAAGGAATGCCATCGGGTGCCGTGGAAGAGGATCCGAGACAGGAAAGCTGATGGAAAGCTTGAGATGGTTTCGCACAAGCTGGTGCAATCCCAGTTGTTCAGCAGATTTCAGCAGAACTGGGAATTTTGCCCAAAGTTCAGGTTCAATTTGCCAGCATCCGCTTGCAAACTTCGACACTCCCGGAAATCGCTTGCAAACTTCGACACTCCCGGAAATTCAGAAAGTCATTGCAGATCTACCCCATGATTGAAACCACTGCAAGCCACAGAACAACATTGATAAGGTGCCTTATAATTTAAATGATCGTGGTAACGTTGGTCCTTTAAATTAAACTACTGTGAATGGAATGGTATTACTTGTTTCCGTAACTACTAACCAATAGTATTACAGTTGACAACTCTTAACATATCTTAACTAGTTGTTACTTGATGAAAGTATTGATTCTAGATGTAATAAGTAGTTAAGATTTCTTAGTCAACTAGTTTATTGCTATTATTGGTAATTAATTAATTAACCACTAGTTTATTTCTTCGTGGAGTACCTCTTTTTATTGCTACTCCGGCTGCTCGCAGTTCAGTGCGATCCGGAAAGGTGAGACCTGCGGTACCAACGTTCCAGGTGAGGAATCTGCATAGGGTGTATCCTGTGGACAGCCCTAGAAACAAGGACTATATATATATATATAACTATATAACTATATATATATGTGTGTGTATGTGCGATATGTGTTGAATTATGGTACCTCTTTTCTGAAAAGGTTCCTGAAATGGGCATTGAATTTATATATAGATGGTACAAATGATGGTAAAAATGATGTAATTCACCGACTAAACATGGTGATTTGCCATAGCTATGATACATCACCCGGGGGTAAAGGTTATGTTGATTGGTCACGGTCGCGGATTGTTGAATTTCTGCTTGTCACCTGTCCCTATCCTTGTTGGTCTTATCATGCAGTATGTCCGTTTCTTGCTTCCACAATGCAATTCTTGTTGTGTGTGTGGCAAGTGTCAATAGCCCCCATTTCGTGCCTCTATATTGTTTTTCCTTGTTCATGCCGCAGAATAGATGGTCCAAATACAGTAGATGAAGTGTTCGGAAGGTATGTCACTCCCACACAATTCTAGGGTCCAGGATCCCCTGACATTTCTTGTGGGAACCAAACGCCTTCCCAATTGTTGGATGCTTCCGGGAATGTCAAGTGTTGCCAATGGGTCATTAAAAAAATCAGAGTCATAGCTGTAAGAGGATTGGCGATTTGTTTAACCCCTCCTTTTTGTTGGTCAAGCCTATTTAGTTCAGTTTAAATCCCAATTGTTTGTCCAAATTGGATGATGTTTAATGTCATTGAACCCCCCAGCACTATTGGGTTAGACATGTTGAAAAAAACATCTCTTTGGATGGAAATACCGTGGATGGAAGAAATCCAAATCACCATTTTATAGATGGTTTATCCCCTTATTTATAGGGTTTCAACCTTCCAAGGTGGTGCAGGATTTTGCAACCATCCACAGTAGGTCCAAATCCTACTCATCAAGCCCAGGATCTCTTGATCTTGTCCGGCTCAATGTCCAGATCATCGGCTCGCATCACTTGTCGCTTGACCTTGGGTCAAAAAAAACACTAAAAAAACACCCATAAAAATATGGAAATTTGAGGGGGCAAAATTTGGTCACCCTAAAAATGGATGGTTAATGGAAAAAAAAGGATCTAAATAACCTAAAATCTGTAGTTTCTTGAGTCTTAACTTTTGACCCATCCCCATTATGCCATTTCAGGACCCTAAAATTGACGTGCTGTACGATATAAAGTTTAAAGCCATACGTTGGGAAGAAATTCCTTCACATGGTCCTAAAAAATAGACCTTACATATCAAGGGTACCTCCAATCAATCGGTACCTGAGTCATGGCCATTGATCTAAGTATCCAACCAGTTAAGGAGGCATTTACTCTCATATCTTGGAAAGTTACCTGGCAGTAGCTGAGAAATTCTGTTTTTTTTTGCCAACTAACTTAGCAATTCAAAAAAAAAAACACCATTGTGACCGCTGTAAAGTCTATATCATTTACCCAGGGTAATTTATGATCTGGCAAGGGAAAATTCCAATGATTAAAGTGTGATTTGGCTTCCAGGTGTGATTGCCAGAGGGCTGTGTCCCAAAATATAACTGGGCTGCAACTGAGCTCGGATCGCCGATCCCTATAGTCACTAGGTATCAGTTATGTTGATTTACGCCCCAACGTGCGTGTGTGCGTAGCGGCGTAGCTGAGTGTGGAAGGATCATCCAAACGTGATGCAGGACCCCTTTTGTTAGTATCCCTTTGATCTTAACCATCATCCTTATGCTCAAGTTGAGGTCGCCCTGAATTCGACCAAGTCGCTTATGGTTGGGGCTTCAAGTCCTTGAACCATCCTATGCTCCAAGAAATGCATGGCAAATCCCCATGACCCGCGGATTGTCCTCCACTGAGGTCCGAGGAGCAGTGCTCTTTCCCCCGCCAGGTAGACCCATTAGAAAAAGGACACGAGGCTGTCCGCTCTCAGCGTCATCTGGCACCGGCGAAAAAGCATGGAACCAGCAACCCAGCTTTTCATGATGAATTCTGGGCGATTTACCAACTCTGAAAATGTCTCAAGAACTTGTGAGGCCTTGCAGTTGGTGGGTTCCTCTCAGTCATCTCCAAATCAGTGACAGTTGTATACAACCCTCCATTCATGCTATATCGCTAAGCGTCAGAAAAAACACAGCAACAAGCGCATGATTTCTATAGCTGGGTATGACATCATCCCCCCCAAAGACCAAGCTAGACCGACAACCATCAACTAGGGTAACTAGGGGCATCTTTTGTGCACATCATAGTTCCTACAAGGTGAGGCCTCCGACTTTTAAAATCGTTGTTTTATAAATCCATGAACTAGTTCAATATATCTACCATATAGTTAATTCACCTAGTTTTTCTCTTTGCAGCAACTTAGCTATCATAAATCAGCTATAAATCCCATGACATCCCCGTTTTGGTGGTTAAACATGCTTAAACCATCTTAAATCACCACTGGTTGGTGGTGGGTTTAACCATCTTGAAAAATATGAAAGTCAATGGGAAGGATTATCCCATATATTACGGAAAATAAAAGTCATGTTTGAAACCACCAACCAGTTAATATAAATCATACATTTCTATGGTCCATTTTCCATAGCTAGGTGAAATGGTCCATTTTCCTATGGTTTCCACCCATCCACTCCACTCGATCCTGGTGTGTTGCGCATTTTCACGGTCTCAGGTAGGCGCAAACGCACGGGCGACCTCGCTTTCCAAGTCGTCACCCCCACCAGTTAGGTTTCTTGCTTTGGGGCAACTCCATTAGCTGGATTAACTATGGTTTATAGATGTTGAATGTAGTACATACATATATAATGTAATATATATATATAATATACGTCATGATATATCTATAGTTGTGTATGTATATATATATATGATAAATCTATAGTCGGTTCATAAATTCCATGAATCCTATAGTTATAAGTTATAAGTATTGTAGACCATAGTTATTGGAGTTATGTCCGCCAACTTTGCTATCGTTTGGGGGTGGGGGCCCTTTGTAGATGATGTTCCCAGCTATAAACCTTCATTTATAGGGCATTTACCCTTGCCACGCTTGATTACTAAAGGGTATCATATATTCTAAGTATGATGAGTTGTAGGGGATTCACATATATCATTTACCATATATCATATTCCATTCATGGGGGTTTAAATTGGGAAAAACAAACCTATGTATGATATTTATAAATGGGTAATAGAATTTGTTGTGGGAAAACGATCGAACTAAATCATCATACATCTATGCCTACTTTAGCAATCACATCATGAGGCATAATTTGTTGGGGCCAGTGTGGTAAATTGTTATCGTAATCTACCTATTGGTGCTTGAGTGGAGGGAACCTTCTATTGATCAACCAGCCAGTGGGAAAGGGACATCAGCCAATCACATATGCTTCTTGCAGGATGGAAATGGGGATATAACGGTAATTAAATATCGGATACTGGTCGGATAGAATGTAATTTTCAATATAGAGATATATAGAGTGGGATGTTACATCAGAAGAGTTATGTAATCCTTAAAATCTCATCAATAGACATGGAGGTTTCCCAAAATAGGGGCACCCCCAAATCATTAATTTCAATACGATTTTCCATTATAAACCATCCAGCTATTGGGGATCCCCCATTTATGGAAATCCCCAAATAGATTAGTGTCCCCCAATATATTTCATGGTAAAAACCATGGTTTCCGGTTAAGCTTTTCCCTTCAACCAATCCAATGAGAAGAGCCCATTTATGGAAATCCCCATGTTGTTTTTTTTAAACCCCCAATTTTGCATCTTCTATCTGGTTTAATTATTTAATATCCTCTATTTTCGGGGTATGTACCCTCTGGTTATTTAACATAGCTACTGGAAATGATTCATGTATAGATGAATTATGATTATTTACCTAATTAAAGACGTGGATTTTCAACGGCTACGTTAAATAACCAAAGGGTAATATAATCCTTCCATGATCTAAGCGCCTCTCTGGGGCGCGGCTACGCGAGCAACGCCTCAAATTTACGGCTCTGGCTTGGACCGGGTAAAGGTTGTCCTTGGACAGGTTGAAAGGACAGCTTTCCCCTGAAATAAACATAGGAAAGGGGTGATTTCACCGAGAAAAATGATGATTTCATGGGATTGATAGCTGATTTATCTTGATTTATGAGAAATAGGTTGACGCACCACGTTTGGGTTTACGGGGGTTCTAACGAGCTAGTTATTGTTTTTTTTCACCAACACATATAACTGGGGGGCCTCACCTTGTACTTGGTGGTTCACCCCACTTAAGTGGCTTAGAATAAGAATTCTCAGTAGGGTAAGTGGGCTAAGTCTAGTTGTACAAGGTGGTGACCCCCTACTTTGTTAAGTTGCTTTAAAAGAAACTTCACTGTTGTGTTTATGATAGATAATGATAGATACATCTATATTTAGATTATATAGTTAGATTTGTTTATAAGCCAATTTATAACTGGTACCACCTTGTAGTCCTGGAGAAAACCGCCAAGTACACCCCTCTTGTGGCTGCAATTTGCCCGTGTGGAGCAACCCTCCGAATGGCTATGTAATAGGGAAAATGATGATTATATAGATATGATTTGCCAGTGGATGGAATTGGATATCCATGATTACCCTATCTTTTAAGACACACCCAAAATTGCCTTAGGTTTCGCATGGCCTCCTTTGCGGCTGTCGTAATAAGGGTTGATAAATGTAATTTAATCCATTCCGGCACAAGGAATCGCTCAGATTGGGAGTATACATATGGATACGGTTATTATTTCCGCGATTTTATGTGATATAATGGGGATATAACTATATAAAATGCACATAGCGTCATCTATTACTATATTATAGGATATATTGGGACATAAAAAAAAAAAAATCATAGGAGTTACCCATCTATTGATGGTCACGGTCATGGTGATTGTCAAAAAATAACCAATTGTCAACAGTTTAAATAGATAAAACATGCGAATCTTATCAAAACATAGCTAATTAATCACTAAATAACCCTACTTACTGCTACAGTATAGTTATTGCCAATAGTTAAACCATCAACCAATAGTTAAAATTCAAATCATCCAGTCTGGCGACATCCGGAGTATGACCGCCCGGATTGATGGGTCCAAATATCTTAGGTTTAATAAACATGAGTAACCAACTATAATAAACTTTGATAGTTTTAAAATAGAATTACCCGTTTGTACGGTTGCTTTATGTGAAACGATGTTTTTATATGTTGGGTTTACATGGCTTTACCACGTTTTTTCTTGGTCAAGGTCAAGGTTAGTGAACTTACCAGACACACATGGCATCCAGGGCGGCAGGTCATCCCAGGGCCAGGGTGAATCCCGCTACTGTGCCAGTGGTGCCCCAGTGATGTTTGAAAATGTTCATAAAACCCCTATGAAGTTTGTTGGTATATCATGGTATATCTACCATGAATTTACCCAAGTGAAATATGTGAAATTGGAGTTGTGGAATGTTATTTGCACCAACCAATCGCGATTCCGAACTGGGGCACCACCTTGTCATGGGATGACCATTTGGTTGATGATGATAGTCATTTAACAGGTAATTAACCATCAAGCTATGGGAGTATAAGATGATTTAAGTGGATGTAAACTAATGAATGATGGTTGGTTGATGATCATTTTAGGGATTATACTCACAATTTCCTTGGGAATAATCCCTATCAAGCAATCAGTATAAAGGGACAACACTTTTGTTTTTTTGCGAACGCTGCTCAAATGTCGCATTAGGGCCATCCTCAAAACATGGCTTATCTTCCCATCAAAAGGGCACTGCTCATTTGGTGCCTACATCCAGACACCCCGGGCACCTCTTTCGTTTCAACTGCTTCGCCTGGCCCAGATGGGTGGAGAACCCCATGCCTCTGGAGGTAAGTGTTTTTGGGGTTGAAGGGATGTGATAGGACTACAATGGATTCTGTGAAATTATATGCATATATAATCATATATATATATACATATACATGATTAGCCGCAGCCAGAAAAACGCTTATCAAAGCTACAATCCAATGAATTTTAAATTCACGGTGATCTTCCCAGGTTCACTGAAGTTCACTGGTTTTCTACACGCCACTGATGGCTTTTTCACATGGTTTTTTACATGGTCAAACTATGTTAATCTATGAAAAAACTATGTTAAGCATCCTTAAACCATGTTAGTTTCTCAAGATCTGAAACCACACGCCAGTGAAACCATGCCAATTGTACTGACCATATATATATATGTTGGCAAGATGGTGCCCTCCAGTTAGAAGTTGGCTTAGAAACCCTCAAAGCGTACAGTGAAATGTTCGTAATTTCATGAAAAATCCCCACACAATAAAATATCATGAAAAACCATGATATCCTCATGATAAGCACCACAGAATATTCCCATTTAATATTCCCATTGAAATACCATGATATTCCCATTGATACCACCACTGTTCTCATGATACCACCATTATTTTTCCATTGAATTCCCCAATTTTTGTTGGATGGTACCACTATCCCCTGCTTCTCCAGTACCGAAAGTCGATCATGAAGGACCTGAGCGAGGGGTGTCTGGAGCTTAGCTCATCCCGGTGAACACCAGATGAAAATGGTAAAAATCATGGTAAATTTCATGGTTTTCATAGTGGTTGGTAATAGTCTAAAAGAAAAAACAAAAAGGATCAACATGGTGTGTTTTTTCATGATTTATCATGGCAAATTCATGGTTGATAGTGGTTTATAATGGTTTATAATGGTAAATTCATGGTTGATCATGGTTAATAGCGTGGGAAAGCCAATGCCATAAATCATCCCAGTAACTCAACCTTGGGAGTCCTCATAAACATCATCCCACATGAAGGTATATCCAATATTAGCCCATGATAAACCTCTATTGGGGATAGTTTATGGCGGCCGAATCCCACATTGAAAGTCATAGACCCTCCGGTGTCATCAGCTTCATGGCTGGAGAAATCTCCGTTTGGGTTGATGGTAATCCACAGGACCTCTGGTTGAAGCAAACCTGATTTTGTGTGTGTGTGTACTGTATGTATTTGCAGTATGATATTATATATATAACTATATACATATATATATATGTCATATGTATATGCCTATGATTGTTGGTGTTGTATCCCCATTTAATATAATTTAATCATGTTCTTGTCGGCAAATTCCACGCTTGATATTGGTGTTTGCCAATGATAGATGTATACCAATACAGGTAACAGGTATTACCAATTCGGAATATGGTATTGTTAGACAGTGTTAGACCAACCTTACGGTATGTGTGTGCAGCCATGACAAATCCCAATGTTCCCATCCCCCTATGTTCAAATAACTACCACCCCATTATGCGACCCCAAAATGAATAGATGCAATACGAAACCAAGGGTCTAGAGGTGTATCGAATGTCAGAGGGAAGGGATTTGTTGGGGTCCCGCCGAAAGATGGGTGGAATGAATTACCAGGGTGTGGAATGATCATAGAGGTTTCAGAAAATTTTCCTGTGTTCAACTTGCATTCGTATCCATTCACATTTTATAACATTGGTGTGTTTGAAAGTCAAAAGAAACAACTCACGGTAAGATTTGAGGATCATCAACTTACATCAGAAAAATAACTTTAACATTTACACCAATCTGCACCATTTTTTTCGATACACCAACCTTTGCTTGTGGCTATGGCAACCCCTGAATCCCATAGAGGTCCTCTGAAAATGGGCTATTGTTGATGGCTATAGCCCACAAAACAGAAACTGGTTGGTGGTTTCAACCCCTCTGAAAAATATTAGTCAATGGGAAGGATTATCCCATATATTATGGAAAATAAAAATTGTTCCAAACCACCAACCAGAATTGTTGATGGGGAAATGAACATGCCTATTTTTATGGGCTTTGGTTTCCAAACACTTGCAAGATCAAACAGAAAGAAACCTCGAACTTAATTCTGGATCTCAAAAGAAACTTCGGCATGGTCCTAGTTTCCCAAACAATCGGAGTCTAAAGTTTCATCAAAGGAGTTTTCGGCTTGCTGGAAGTCTGCTGGAATCGTGGCAACTACCATGGGCTCCACCAGTTCTGGACAACAATTCACTCCACCCCTGCTGCAAGACGCGCCTTTTTCACCGCTTCAAAGTTGCTAGGGCTCCAAGATGATGTCTCCAACAAATGGATGATATGTATAATATAATCACATAAATATGTATATGTATACATGTATACATGTATATATATATATGTATACATGTATACATGTGTATATATATATATCTATATATATATGTATGTACATTCTTTATGGCAGAGGATCGAAATTATTTCGTCCGGAAACGGCCATTTTTCCCAGACTTCAAAAATAACTTTTGGCGACTTCAAAACACAACATGAACGGTCTTAGCAAACATGATTCTTTACGAGGGTCTCTAGATCAATCACCATATATTGCATGATATATATATAATATAATATATATATAATAATATGTATAATAATATATATAATATAATATGTATATATATAATAGATATATATATATAATAGGTATACATGCTCACGCCCCCCTTAACATATGTGTCTCTTGGGGAAAGTTTACACAGATCATCCTCAGGATCTCAGGTATATCTGACAGCTTGGCCACCCAGATCGGTGGCACGTATTCCACCCAGATCGGTTGCACGGCCACAAGTCCTGTGTCAATGTCCAACTGACATTGAATTGTGAGCATCACAGACCCTCCGGAAATCAAACCATGGCTAGCTGGGAAATCCACTATATTCATATTTTGAGGGGAAAGTCATCTATTAGATCATCTATAAATATTATAATGAAGTGTTATCCAATTCTATCCGATATGCAACTCGTAACTCGTATCTCAAAGCCAAGTCTCGGCAGGAAGTAGCCATAGATAGCTCCATAATATCCATAAATCTTCCGAAAATTGGGGATGGGTCAAAACCTTGTACCCCTGTAGTTCACATCAAAATAGCTGGTAAATGGATGTTCATCCCACTAAAAATGGTATCTATAGGTATTGATTCATAGCCAATTGGCCATCAATAGTCATAAAATATCATACCTATCCCTGGCATAGAAGCCAGAATTTTCTACCAGAGCAAGTTTTTAAGCCAAATATGCTGTAGGGAGGCTGGCTTGGCAGCTCTCGCACAATTTACCTTGTCATTGTGAAAAATCAAGGTTATATCACTCTCTTCAGGGAAGAGAGCATTTCATCACATTTCCCAAACTCCGAAATCTACCCATTTTGTGTGGTTCCCTTGAAATCTTATCATGCCAATCATTTATGGTGATTTCGTCTTGAGGTCGCTGTAATTTGTGAATCTATACATATATACATATAATATACACTGCCTCGTGGTTTCAACGCGAAAAATATGCTCTTCAATTGGGATAATTATCCTTAGCACAGGGTTAAAATAGAAGATACTTGAAACCGACCAGTGTGTATAGAATATGGAAATGAACTAGTCACAGACTGGGGCTGTTCACCAGAAATTCTTGGGGAAGCATCCATTTGATCGTCCAAAATTTGCTTGTTGCATTTTCAGTTTTATACTTAGTAGATGATTGAGATGGAATCAAACAAAACTATCACTATTACTTTGCTGGTTGGTAGTTTCAACCAATCGACAAAATATATTGTGGGGGGCATTTTTCATGATACCTAGTGCCACTAGTGCTGTTCGAAGCACAGTCGCTTGATCCTAATCATTTGGCTTTGTCCGACAGGGTATATACCATCCGAATATGTCCATGTAATAAATGAGAAGCGCATGAATTCAAAAAACAAAACAACATTTGGTCTGTGTGTGTATGTGTGTGTTGACCAACAATTCTGGATGCGCAACCTTGAAGTAATCCTCCTGCTTCCCATTTCCAAAACTTGACGGGTGTGCCTTTTTACAGAGAAAAGGACCACAAACATAGGGGATTGGAGCTAAGAATGCTAAGAGTAGCCACTGGAAATATTGTAGCATGTCTGCAACTATATAACATAAAATCTGAAACACTGAGCTCTGAGTATAAGTTCAAAGGCACAAGACAGCTGTTCCAACACAAAGCCTGAATATTTCGGCGCATTTGGGGATTCGATTCAATGACATTCCTACTTGAATCCATGTGGCAAAACAATGATATAAGTCATAAGTATATGTAATGTAAGTAATTATGTATCTATATGACTGCTGTCTGATTCATTTAATCGATCCATCACAAGAAGTTTGGTGTTTTTTCATCATGACCAACATGACCAAACAAAGAGCAATGAAGCGATCAAAATAACTAACTACCCGCGCGCGGAGGGCGCAAAGCTCACATTGGCTCAGGATGGACTGACTGCTGTCACCAAAGGAATTCTAAGATGTTGGACCGTTGGACCTGTTGGACAGCAGAATTCCACAATCGATGTCCACAAAGTATGGCAAAGAGCTGAGCCCTGCTGAGCTTGAAAACATCATCCAAGGTCGGATGGCAAATGCGCAGCACTGCAATCTGGGCATAGCACCGAACGAACTTCGCATGAACCAAAAATTCGCAATTTCACTGGTCAAAGCGTTGGCGAATTCACCAACCTTGAATCAATTCATGTTTTGTCAGTCGTGTGAATTTGTTACCGTGCTTTATCCATGGCGAATCTTCCATACCTGCCAAAAAGACTGTGTGTTTTTTTCTCTGATTAGGACTAAAATTTACCATAGCAAAAGATTAAGTTCTACTATTATTATCTGACCGTCTAACAAGTTGGTTGACCAAGTATCTTCCTTTAGTTTGTTGGAGCTCCAGCCAGATTGCCAAGTGGACACTGACCTCCATGAAAATGAAGAAATAAGATATGTATATATATATATATAAATATCTATGTATCTATGTATCTATGTATCTATGTATGTATGTATGTATGTATGTTTATGTATGTTTATGTCTGTTTATGTCTGTTTATGTATGTTTATGTATGTTTATGTATGTTTATGTATGTTTATGTATGTTTATGTATGTTTATGTATGTTTATGTATGTTTATGTATGTTTATGTATGTTTATGTATGTTTATGTATGT